>Ga0222691_1000256_pt1 | contig 20763 bp, 22 predicted proteins | sample AntAcemetage1237_FD_179839 | JGI IMG/M metagenome (GOLD analysis project Ga0222691, IMG submission 179839) | Saline water microbial communities from Ace Lake, Antarctica - #1237 | ecosystem: Environmental > Aquatic > Non-marine Saline and Alkaline > Saline | place: Antarctica: Ace Lake... | reverse complement strand
ATGGTAGAGAGTATGATTACTTTCAGTTGATTACAGATCAGATATACTGTATTGTACCTAATATGGACTTGGTGATAACAGAACACAATTTCAGTAAACTCTATGAGTACGATATAGAGAATGAACTTATGCTCAGATGCTTCTCTGGGGTCAATTCAGCGACTTTTAGGAATCTTAAAGGAATAACTAGGGCTAAGATGCTAAAGTACTTCCCAGAGCTTAAAGAAACTCATGTTACATATAAGGAGTTGATAGAGTTGGTTGAAAATAAAAAGAAAAAACTTAAGTTATATGAAGTTATTTTAGATTCTTATGAAGATTTAAAAGCAAATTCTAATCTTTTAAATCTTGAATCTCCTTTTATAAACGAAGCTTCTGAAAGAATAGTGGACACCCTTTTGCACTCACAGTTAGACGTTGAGAACAGAAGTGTGTCTATAATTAAGAAGCTAGTTAAGAACAGAGGGATGGTTATTCATTTTAATGAAGAAATAGAATTATTTTTTAGTACTTTTGAAAGACTAAAAATTAAAGAAAAACAATATATTGAAAAGATAAATGAAGGAACGTGACGAATATTTTCAATTTTTTCCAGATGCTTGGTTGGGTGATGAAAAGTTATCTTTATGTAGATTTTCTACAAAAGGAGCTTGGATTGATTTGATATGCCATATGCATAAATGTGACCCTTACGGTTATTTAATTGTTAATGATGTTGTTCTAGAAAAAAAAGACATCATGAAAATGATAAATTGCCATAATGAAAGTCATTTTAATATTATTTGGGGAGAACTTTTAAAGTTTGGTATTATAAAGCAAGATAAAAACTCAAAAGCTTTTTATTCAAAACGATTATTAAATGAATACAACAAGAAAGTAAGTAATTTCGATTACGGTCTTGATAGGGTTGGGGATTGTTTGTCGATATTAAAATACTTCAACACTACTGTAAAAGGAAATTATAATATCGACCCTCAAAATAAGTTTTTTCAAAACTTAGTCCATAGTTGGTTGAGTGAATATGAGTTAGAAGATTTCTATAAAGTTATAGAATACCTTTATAGCAAATGGGATGGAAATGAAACAATGTCCCAACATATCGTGCCTACTGTTTTTTTTGGAAAGAAGTTTCCAAAATATGTTGCAGAGTCATCTATGTTTAAAATCAAGAAGAAAAAGTCTAAAAAAGGAAGCGTAGAAGGTTCGATAGGGTATAAAAATTTAAAAGAGTAAACGCATGAGTGAAGAGAGAATAATAACTATATTTCCTGACATAGAAAACACATACCAGCCACACCACTTGCCTGTTGAGGCTGTTTTTAACAGAATTAGGAATGGAGGAAATAAAAACAAAGACACACTAGCTATTCTTCAAAGAATATGGCAGACTGCTGATGAGAAAGAGCAGGGCGAGTTAAAAAAATTACTTCCTTGTATTTGTTTTTCTGGAAAATTTAAAAAAAGAAACAATAGAGGAATAGAAGATCATTCGGGTTTGGTTTGTTTAGATTACGATCACTTAGGAGCTAATTTAGAATTATCTAGGGAGAATATAAAAAAGATAAAATACACTTATGCTTGCTTTTTATCTCCTAGAAAAGACGGTTTAAAAATAATAATCAAGATACCTAGAGAAATAAAATCTCATGGAGATTATGTCGAGGCGTTAGGTAAATATTACCCAGAAGCTAATTACGATGAGTTTCGTGATATTTCTAGAGTTTGTTATGAGAGTTATGACCCTAATATATATATAAACGAAAACTCTCATGTCTTCGATATGAAGAAGAGAGAGAAACCGTCTATTAGGGAATCTATTGAAGAGGAAGAAAAGATATTAGATGCACAGGCTCTTTATAAGAATATAAAAAAATGGCACGAGTCTAAAGATGAGTATTATGATGGAAACAAATATAAGTTTCTAGTTGCCTTAGTAGCTGCGTGTAATAGGTATGGTTTGGAGGCTGATTTTGTTACTGAGAAAATAAAAAACGATTATCAGTATGCAGCTGAATTTGTTTCTGATGAAGATTTGTTTGACCTTGTTCGTAGGATATTTATTAACTACGAAGAACAGAATGGTATTTCTTGGATGACCAAGAAAGGTGAGATGTCGGATTATAATCCTGAAGGAAAAGCAAGGGATGTAATTTATTTAAAGGACATTGAGAAACTAATGGTAGATTCATTTCTTAATGGAGATACAAAAGGAGATACAACTTATTTTAAATCACTTGACCCTCATTTTACTTGGAGGAAAGGAGAGGTTACTCTTTGGCATGGGTTACCAAATCACGGAAAAACAACTGTGTTGATTCATTTGATGCTTATTAAATCAATGAAGGATGGGACAAAGTGGGGGATTTTCTCTCCTGAGCAAAACCCTCCTATTGATTTCTATAAAGAATTAGCTGAGATGTATATTGGGAAGAGTACAGATCCTGACCATGATAATCAAATGTCTTTGGATGAGTATTATGATGCGATGAAGTTTATTAACGATTACTTCTTCTTCATATATCCTGAAAAAGACGAGCCTACTCCGCAGTATATTAATGATAGATTTGAAGAATTAATATTAAAGGAGGAAATTGAAGGCTGTGTTATTGATCCTTTTAACCAACTTGATAATGACTGGGCTTCTGAGGGTGGGCGTGATGATCAGTATATTTCTGCGTTTTTAGCTAAAGAAAAAAGATTTGCTTTGAAACATAATGTCTATAAGCTTATAGTGGCACACCCTAAAGGTGGTATGCAGATGGTTTCTAGTAAAACAGAAAAGGAGTTTGACAATGAAGGGAACTACGAATGTCCGGGAGTGTATAACCTTGCAGGAGGGGCAATGTGGAACAATAAGCTAGACAACATAGTAGTGGTTTATCAGCCTTATTACAACACTAGAATGACGATTAGAAACAAACAAGATTGGGAGGATAGGTCAGATGTTATACCTTACCACCTAAACACAACTGTTGTTCGTTCTCAGAAGATAAAGAAACAAAAAATAGTAGGAAAACCCGGATCGGCTTTCTGGGTATTTGATCCAAACTCATCTCGTTTTTATGAAGATGAAGAGGGAAAGGATTTAACTTCTACACCATTCTTTAAAGGGTACGAAACTACAGGTTCTTCGGGGGAAGTAAAGGGTTATGACCCTACAGACCAAGAGTGGGATGTTTTTAGAGAAAAGATTAAAAAAGATGATGAAACAAGAGATGGGGAGGAGGAAAAAAGAGAAGAAGAATACTTAGCTGAGCTTGGTATTTCAGTTCCTAATCAACCTAGTGAAATAATAACAGATAACTTGTCAACACAAGAGGAAACGGCTGATAATTTTGACGACTTTGTGCAGGATTACAGTGAAGAAGAAATCCCTTATACAGAAAGAGGTTCAGAAGAAGAAGATGATGTACCCTTTTAATCTGGCATAAAATCTAGAAAAAAAATATAACAACAAATAATAATTAATAAAAAACAATTTGTATTTAAACAGTACAACATTTTAAATTATAAAAAACATGAGCGAGAAGATAGAAAAGAAGGTAGAAAAGATATTGCAGCCTAACGATGATAGGTTTGTTGTTTTTCCAATAAAGCACGATGATATTTGGCAGATGTACAAAGAATCTGAAGCTAGTTTTTGGACAGCAGAAGAAATAAAATTAGACCAAGATTTAGTTGATTGGAGAGATAAATTAAATGATAATGAGAGACATTTCATTAAACACGTACTTGCATTTTTTGCAGCTAGTGATGGGATTGTAAACGAAAACCTAGCAGAGAACATGTTGACTCAAGTTCAATATGCTGAGGCTAAATTTTACTACGGTTTCCAAATAATGATGGAAAACATACATTCGGAAACATATTCTCTTTTGATTGATACTTATATTGAGGAGACAGAAGAAAAGGAAAAGCTTTTCAAAGCACTTGAAACTATAGATTGCGTCAGAAAGAAGGCTGATTGGGCTTTAAGATGGATAGATGAAGGAGATTTCGTAGAAAACCTTATTGCGTTTGCTGCTGTGGAAGGAATATTTTTCTCAGGTTCATTTTGCTCTATATATTGGTTAAAATCAAGAAACCTCATGCCGGGTCTATCTTTTTCTAACGAACTAATATCTCGTGACGAGGGTACTCATTGTGATTTTGCTTGTCTTTTGTACAACAATCATATTGAAAACAAAATGCCGATTGAGAAAGTGACAAAAATAATAACTGATGCTGTTGAGATAGAGAAAGAATTCGTTTCCGATGCTCTTCCTGTAAGTTTAATTGGAATGAACTCAGACTTAATGTGTGAGTATATTGAGTTTGTTGCTGATAGGCTTTTAGGTGAGTTAAATTGCCCTAAAGTTTATAATACTGAGAATCCTTTTCCGTTCATGGAAAACATTTCAGTGCAGAATAAGACAAACTTTTTTGAGAAAAAAGTTGCTGAGTACCAGAAATCAGGTGTTTTAAACGGAGGTAAAGATGACGCTTTCTCTATGGATGAAGACTTCTAGTAGGTTGGCTTGGTGAAAAAAAATAATAAGAAATAAGAAATAAGAAATAAGAAATAGAATGAACGTAATAAAGAGAAAGAAAGATAAAGACGGGAAAGATATCAAGGAGAAAGTGAAATTTGACAAAATAGCATCTAGAATTGAGAAGTTGTGTTATGGGTTAAATTCAGAGTTTGTAGACCCTTACAAAGTTGCTACAAAGGTTATTCAAGGGATAACAGATAATATTACGACTCGTGAGTTAGATGAATTAGCTTCTAGGAATGCTGGTGCTTTAATATCTGTACATCCTGACTACTCTAAATTAGCTTCTAGGATATCAGTTACGGCATTGCATAAAGATACATCCAAAAGTTTTTTGGTTACAATTGAAAAGCTTCATAAGTATATCGATAAAAAAACTGGACTAAAAGCTTCTTTAATAGATGATGAAGTTTATAAAATTATAAAGAAGAATTACGCTAAAATAAATGAAGCAATCATTTATGATAGAGACTTGAACTTTGATTACGTTGGATTTAAGACTTTAGAGAGGTCGTACCTTTTAAAAGTGGAGGGAAAAATTGTAGAAAGACCTCAGCATATGTGGATGAGAGTTGCAATTGGAATCCACAAAGAAGACATCGACTCTGCTATTGAGACTTATGATTTAATGTCTCAAGGATTTTTTACTCATGCAACTCCTACTTTGTTTAACGCAGGAACTCCTATGCCTCAAATGTCTTCTTGTTTTCTTTTAGGTGTAGATGATGATTTAAAGGGAATTTTTGATGCAGTAACAGAATGTGCAATGATATCTAAATCAGCGGGTGGAATCGGTCTTTGGGCGCATGACATTAGAGCCAAAGGGTCTTATATCAAGTCTACAAATGGCTACTCCAATGGTTTAGTTCCAATGCTTAAGGTTTTTAATCAAACAGCAAGATACGTTGATCAGGGTGGTGGTAGAAGAATGGGTTCATTTGCAGTTTATTTAGAGCCTTGGCATGCTGATATTTATGACTTTCTTGATTTGAAAAAGAATCATGGTAAAGAAGATGTTAGAGCTAGAGATTTGTTTTATGCAATGTGGACTCCTGATTTGTTTATGCAAAAAGTTGAGGAAGATGCTGATTGGCATTTATTTGACCCTGCTGAGTCTCCTAATTTATCTGATGTTTATGGAGATAAGTTTGTAACACTTTATAACAAGTATGTTAAGGAAGGTAAATTTGTGAGGTCGGTAAAAGCTCGTGATTTATTTTACAAAATAATGGAATCTCAAATTGAGACAGGTACTCCTTATATGCTTTACAAAGATGCTGCTAATGAGAAATCTAATCAGAAAAATCTTGGAACCATTAAGAGTTCTAATCTTTGTACTGAGATTATGGAATACACTGACCCTCATAAAGAGATTGCAGTGTGTAACTTAGCAAGTATTGCTCTCCCTAAGTTTTTGAAACAAACAAATAGATTTAAAAATGTTTTAGAAAAAAAGTTTGAGTTTGACTACAAAGAACTTCATGAGGTGACTAAGTTAGTGACTAGAAATTTAAACAAAGTTATTGATGAAAATTACTATCCTGTAGAAGCTGCTAAAACATCAAACTTAAGACACAGACCTATAGCTATAGGCGTTCAAGGTCTAGCTGATGTGTTTGCTAAACTTTATATAGGGTTTGATTCAGATGAGGCAAAAAAAGTAAACAAAAAAATATTTGAAACAATATATCACGCAGCTATAGAAAGCTCTGTTGAGATTGCTAAAAAAGATGGCGCATACGAGACGTTTAAAGGATCTCCTATGTCGAAAGGTATATTCCAGTTCGATATGTGGCAAGATGCTAGAAAAACGTCTGAGGGATGGTCTTATAAGGACATTGAACTATCTGAAGAACTAGGCTATGATTGGGATGGTTTAAAAGTAGATGTTAAGGAGTTTGGGGTAAGAAACTCACTTTTTGTTGCACCGATGCCGACAGCCTCGACTTCTCAAATACTAGGGAACAACGAGTGTTTTGAGCCATTCACTTCAAATATTTATAAGAGAAATTTAATTTCTGGAGAGTTTATTGTTATGAATAAACACTTGATTGAAAGACTAGACGCTTTAGGTTTATGGGGTGATGAGATGAAGCAGATACTTATTGCTTCAAAAGGTTCTGTTCAAAACATAGAAGGTCTTCCTGATGATTTAAAAGATGTGTTTAAAACTGTTTGGGAAATCAAGCAAAGTCACGTTTTAGATATGGCAGCAGATAGGGGTGCTTTTATTGATCAGTCTCAGTCAATGAATATATTTATGACAGGAGCTAATTTTAAAAAGCTATCTTCGGCTCATATGTATGCTTGGAAGAAAGGTTTAAAAACTGGAATGTACTATTTAAGAACTCAAGCCGCTACTGATGCTTCTCAGTTTACTGTTGATAAAAAATACAGAGATGCGCAGAAGGTAAGTGTGGCTGAAAAACCTTTGCTAAGAGAGGTTATGCCAAAAGAGGAGATTGAAAGCAAAGAAGTTCAAGAGACTGTAAATAAAGTTGGAAGTGAATTCGAACAAAAAGTTTACGGAATTAATGAGCTTCCTCAAAAACCAACAGACTCACCTTTCGAATGTGAAGGGTGTGGTTCATAATTTTTTTTTATTGTTTAAGAAAAGGGGAAGTAAATATTTACTTCCCCTTTTTATTTGATATTGTATTTTTTTTTGTTTAAATTTTTCTATAAATAAAAAGATAATGAAAAAGCAGATTAAAGGTGATAAGAAGCAAAAGATGGTTAAGGCTGCGAAGGGTAGGTTTGTAACTAAATCTGAAAAGTCGGCTAGAAAAAAAAGATGGCAGATTAAGCTTGTGGAGAACGCTAATAGGAAAAGAAATCAATCAGAAGCGTTTTCTCAAGTTGTGCAGGAATATAATGAAGCTTTAAAAGAAGCTCAAGTTCAGTCTGAGCTTGAGGTTGAAAATAACAATACTGAAGATGCCTTGTTAAATGATAAAGAGCCAGATATTGATTGATGGTAAAGGTTCTTTGTTTTGTTTTTAAAGAATGCTCCACTAAGGAGCATTTTTTTTATCTTTTAATACTATTTATATAAAATAGTCATCATGAATGAATCTCTAGATAAAATAATAAAAACAATTAAAGAACAAGCTCAGTCTTTAGCTCCTCAGTTAGGAGTTCCCGCTCCTGCTCCTACTCCTAATCAAGCTACTGTAGTTTTGTTTGACAAAGGGCAAGAAGGTGAGTTTAAGGTTAAGTTTTCAGAGAGAGGTTTTTTAATAAATGGCACAAGGTTGAGTTTTGAGTCTTTAGAGGATGCCATATCAAAGAATTATAGTATTCATTTAGATGGAGGTCAAGGTATAGCTTTAGATGCTGTGAGAATGCAGAAAATACTTAAATATAAAGGCAGAATATAATGTTAAGAGAAGAAATTAGTAAAATAGTATTAGAAGCTCTTTTGACAACTCATTATAAAAACGAAAAGAATGGATATCGTTTAAAAGACATGTTTGATTCTAATCAAATGAGTCCAGAGGTCTACAAAGAAATTTTAAGCAAGTTAAACTTCTTAGAGAACATTGAGTTTCCTTCAGCAGACATTGCGATAAAAGTTTATTCTTCACCTACTACCTTCACAACAAATGAACCTAATAATAAATCATATGATGGGAATGATTTCTGGATTGTGATAAACAACAATAACATACTATCTTTAATGAACAGACCTCTAAGAGATAGGCCTAAAAATGCTGATTTTTATTTAAGTTTCGAATATATTCAAAATTTAAATAAAGATTCTTTAAATTTACATGATCTTAATCCAGCCAATAAGGTTAAAAAGGTAGGGGCAAGATTTCTAAGAAGCCTTGATAAAATGCCTAAATTAAACATTGGGTCTGAAGATTGGTTTATAGACGTTAGTAAAGAGTTGGCTTATTTAGGTCAAGATGTAAATAAAAAAGTTTCCTTTGAAAAATTATTAGATCTTGCAAAATCACCTTCTGACTTTAAGAGGCTAGAGCCTTTAATAAAAGAGGTAAATGAAAGAAGAAGGTTAAAGAGAAATATTTAAAAAAACCCTTCTATTAGGCAACATTTTCGCCTTTTAATTCGTTGTATTCTTATGGAAAAAAATGTAGGTCATATATTTGATATGGATGACACTTTGTTATTCTCTCCTTATGTCACAGATTTCGTAAGATTCGATGATGTTGGGGAGGTTGTATTGAACCCTAATTTTTTAGAAGGAACTCTCCAAAATAACAGTCATAAGTTTTTTAGAAAGTTTATATCTATGATTCTATCTCTTTTTGAGTTAGATATTATTCTTAAGAAAAAAGGAGACTTCATTATTCTTTGTGATCAGGACAGATTTCCTGTTCCTATTTCATTTATTGAAGACATTAATTTTATAATTTTAGAAATTGAAGACATTATTCCTTCAAAAGTAAAAGAGAGATACTCTTTTGAAAAAAGTATTATAAAAAGTTTTCTTGGTTTTGTTGCAGAAAAAGAGGGGCGGTTAATCTTGGAAGAGCCGAAAGGGTTTTATTCATACCAAGAGACGATTGGCATGCAAGCCAATGAAAATGTTGTTGAAATTTATCAAAGTGTAAAAAACAAGGCAATTCTTACAGGTAGGGATATAAGTATGTATCCAGATATTACAAGAAAATTATCTTATATGGGTATAGATTTACCAAAAAATGGTTTATATTGTTTCGATGGTCGATATTATAAAAATATAAAAGACTTCAAGGGAGAAATTGTAAACATGTTAATTGAGATGCATTCTTGGGATGTTGTTCATGTTTATGAGGACAAACAAAACTGGCTTTCTCATATTGAGGAATCTGTAAAAGAAAAAAATAAGCAAGTTGAATTTTTTGGACATTATATTAGAGACGCAAAATGTAGAAGGCTATTGTAGCATCTGCATTTTGTTTTTAATTAAAAGTTTCTTATATTTGTTTAAATTAAAAACAAAAACAAAAGGCTTAAATATGTCAAGAACAGTTACACCACCACCACCACCATCACCAAGTGCTTTAAAACCCTTAAAACAAAGCATTCAAGAGATTAGGGAGGAAAGCGCACCGTCTTCACCAAATAACCCTTCAGTACAACCTGTACAACCCGTGCAGAAAGTGATTGACTCACCTAGTACGGTTAATGATTTCTCTAAACTTAAGAAAGCTGGAAGCATTGTCACTAATGGCGCACTTGCTCCTTCTCCAACTCCTCCAGCCCCTCCAGCTTCGCCACAACAAGTAGCTGAAGAGGTTAGTAATATTCCGCCACCTACTTATTATGAGGGAGGTGACGAGAATAGTGGGTTTATTGAGTTTGATTTACAATCCTACAGACAAAGAGGTGTTGAGGAGAGATATTTAAATATTTCTTTATTAGCTTTGCTTGAGGCTGTAGATGTTGACGATCAGGATGTAGTCGATGGAGCTGTAGGTAATCTTGCTAGGAACACTATGAAAATAACTGACAAGACACAATTCGAAGCCCTTAAAAGTTTTTTTAATTCACTAGAGTGGGAAGATTAAACTTATATTAAAATAAAAACGAGGAAAATGAAAAGTGGAAAAGAAAGTTATTATAAGGAGAGTGATGTTATGAAGATGTTTTATAAAGACATTAAAAAAACAGTATTACTTAGCGCAGAGGAGCAGATTGAGTTGGCAGTTAAAGCTAAAGGCGGAGATGTCGCATCGCTTCATAAGTTGTGTGAGTCAAATCTAAGGTTTGTCGTATCTATAGCAAAAGACTACCTTCATACAGGTATCCCTTTGGGAGATTTAGTAAACGAAGGAAATATAGGTCTTATTAGTGCTGTGGATAGATTTGATGAAAATAAAGGTGTAAGGTTTATTTCTTATGCTGTTTGGTGGATTAGGCAGTCTATCACTAAAATGGTTTATGAGCAAGGCTCTAATGTTAGGTTGCCAATCAATAAGATAAACGCAATTAACAAGATAACTAAAGCTAAAGAGAGATTATATCAAAAACTAGGTAGAGAGCCATCTTCTAAAGAGATTGTAAGCTTTATTAATCGAGATATTTCTGAAGAAGATATGAAGTCAATTTCAACTAAGCCTTTCTCAGAAAAAGATGTCAGATCAGTTGAGAGAACTGGAAATTTCGAAATATCTATTGATGATAAAATAGATTCTGAATCAGAAACTTGTGTAGGCGATATGATTGCTGGAGATGATTTTGAAGTCATGGAGCGAGAGTTGAATTCTCAGTCCCTAAAGACTGAGATAACAGATGTTCTTGAAGGTTTAGATGAAAGAAGTTCTAAGATTATATCGATGTATTTTGGTATAAACGAACAAACTCCAATGACATTGAATGAGATAGGGGAGTGTTTAGGTCTCACTAATGAGAGAGTAAGGCAGATTAAAGAAGCATCTTTAAGTCAGCTTAGGACTTTTGATAATTCCGAAAAACTAAGAGACTTTATTTCTGTAAGTTAGTGGTAGATGTTTTTAAATTAAAAGAAGATTATTACACTAAAGATAATTCTTACATTAGTTCAGGTACTTTGTTTTTTATTCTCAACGAAGGTGTAGGGGATAATAATTACGTTTCATTTGAAAATAATGAGACAAAATCAATATGGGCTTTGCCTGAGTTGTTTGAGTTTCATTCAAAGAAGGAAGTCCCTCAAGATGAATTTTTAGAAAAAATATTGTTTTTAATAGAAAATTAGAAAACTTTCTAAAAAAATTGTATATTCGTAATCACAAAAAACAAGATTATGAATATACAAATTGAAAAACCCATAGTTGTTCTTAAAGTTCTTACGACTGGAAGGAACACTAGCAAAGATAGGATTGTGCAGATATCTGTCAGCAAGCATTCTAAAGGTGAAGATGTTGTAAAAAACACCAAACTAATAAATCCTGACATGCCTATACCTCCTGACGCTAGTGAGCATCATGGAATAACTGACGAGCAGGTTTCTGGGGCTGACAGTTTCGCAAGTGTAGCGGTTAAATTGTCTAACTTTATAGGGGACTCAGACATTTCTGGTTTTGGTGTTAACTTTGACATCTCTATTCTTTCTGAAGAAATGAACAGAGCCAATGTTCCTTTTTCTTTAAAAGATAGAAGAATAGTTGACCTTTCTGAGGTTTATCACAAACTTAAGCCAAGAGATATTTATTCTGCAATTGAAGACTTTACTGGAAAAAAAGTTAATCCGTCTGTGAAGTTTTCTGCTGAACAATACAACAGGGCTTCTGTAGCTATTTTTGATGGAATGATGAAACAGTACTCTGGAAAGTTATTTGTTGATAGATCTGGCGTTGAGTATCAAATAGAGAACACTGTAGATAGTCTTTATGAGGCTTTTTCTGAATCTAAATCTAAATTAGATTTTAAAGGTAACATTATTCTTGACAAAAACGGAAGACCAGTATTTAAGTCTGGAAAATATAAGGATGAAATTATTACAGAAGTATTTTCTACTTCTGAGGGAGAAGGTTATTACAATTGGATTATTAATAAAAGTGAATACCCTAAAGACACTAAGGATGTGTTCATGAGCTTGTTTAATAGCTTAAAAGACTCTCAAGAGTCTGCTAGTCAATGATGAACACTGTTTTTAGAGGAGATAATTTAGAGTATATTAAAACTATAGACAGTAATTCTATAAATTTAATATACTCTGACATTCTTTATGGAACAGGAAGAAAGTTTAAAGATTACCAAGATATAAAGTCTAACAAAGAAGAGGTGCATTTGTTCTATAGAGAGAGAATAAAGGAGTTTAAGAGAGTTTTGAAGGATAGTGGTAGTTTGTATCTTCAAATGGATTCTAGGATCTCTCATTGGCTAAGAGACATGTTAGATGATGAGTTTGGTTATTCTAATTATAGAAATACTATTTTTTGGAAAAGAGAAGGGTCTAAGGGGGCAAAAGCAAAAAGTAAATCTTTCTGCAAAAACTCTGATATAATTCTTTTTTACACCAAGTCTAAAGAGTATAAGTTCAACAAACTATTCATACCGTATACAGAAGAGTACATAAAAAGGTATTTCAAAAAACAAGATGATGGTGTTTTGTTTTCAGATGTAGCTATGGGTACAAGGCTATCTACTTCTACTCTTGAGGAATTAGAGCTTCAAAATAGGGTTTACACTACAAGAACAGGAGGTAAGAGGTATAAGAAGTTTCTTAGTGAGATGAATGGGAAAGCTATTGGGGATATATGGGATGATATAAGTCCTTTGAACTCAAATTCTAAGGAAAAAAAAGATTACGACACTCAGAAGCCAGTTGAATTAATGGATAGGATTGTATTAAGTTCAAGTGATGAGGGAGATTTAGTCGCTGATTTCTTTTGTGGTAGTGGAGCTTTTTTAGTTTCCGCTAAGAAAAACAAAAGAAATTACATTGGTTGTGATTTGAGCGAGAGAGCTGTAGAAATAACAAAGGAAAGGTTAAAATAAACATTTAATGAGTAAGAGAGCAAAGAAGGCAGCGCCAGCAAATCAGGTAAGTTTATTGGATGAAATTGAAAAGTTTGAATATCCTTTAACTATAGAACAAGATACTTTTATAAACTACAAGGGAAGAGATTCTGTTTTGTGTTTGGCTTCAGCTGGTTCTGGAAAGACTTTTTCATGTGTAAAAAGACTTCAGGGTCTTTTAGAAAAGGGTGTTGATCCAAGCAAAATATTGTTTGTTTCTTTCACTAAAGCCGCTACTGAAGAGTTGAAGCAGAGAATTGGGAGAGATGATATTAAAATAACAACGGTTCATTCTTTTTGTGTCCATGTTCTTGCTTCTGCTAAAAAATATAAAGCTTTAACTAGCTTTTTCAGTTTTATAAGATGGTATGAAACTGAACACAGACCTTCATCAAGAGCCACTGAGGGGGATAGAATAGAGTTTAGAGAGAACATAAGCTTAATGTATGACGATTGGGAGCAGATATCTTCTAAGATTTCTTCTTTTAAATTACAAAAAGCAGAAGATAATGTAACTATGTTATTGCCTGATTACTTTATTGAGTATGTAAAATACCAAAAAAAGAGTGGGACAAGAGATTTTTCTGACATGCTGACTGAGGTTCATGAATTGTTTAAGAAAAACTCTTGGTTAAAGCGTTTTAAGGACAAATACGACTATATCTTTATAGATGAGTTCCAAGATACCTCTGCCATCCAAATGCGTATTATGCTCTCTCTAAACGCTAAATACTACTATATGATTGGTGACCTCTATCAATCACTTTATGGTTATTCAGGATCAGACTGCCAATACAACATTGACTTAGTAAAAAAAAGAAGAAAGGTTATAGAGATGACTTTGACTAAAAATTTCAGAAGTGGAATTGAGATAGTCAAAAATTCCAATAACTTTTCAGAACTAAACGCCACTCCTTCTAAGGAAGAGAAAGGAGAGATTGATACTGAAATAAAATTCGACTTAGAAGATCTAATCGAAATTATGGATAGAGAGAAGGAGTGCGCTGTTTTAGTTAGAACAAACGATGTGATTAAAAAAATGGAGTTTCAGCTTTTGAAGTTAAAGTATCCAATGAGATATTTCAATTACTTTACTCTAGATGACGTTAAATTAATTAGGGGTAAAGACTTAGATAAATCTGATGGTAATCGAGTTTTAAAAAGAAAGTGGAAATCTGTTGAGTCAACTTTTGGAAGTCCCTTGCAGTTGGTTAATTTTTTAGAAACAAATAAGAAGTCTAAGAAATTCATAACAACTATACATAAAAGTAAAGGTAGAGAATATGATTCAGTGGTCGTTGTGAATTCAGCTTCCCCAGAGATTCTTTATCTTAACCGACATCGAATTCCTCTTATATCAAACAAGAAATATCTTAAAAAAGTTTCTTTTACATATGATGCTTTAAATAGAGAGGCACAGAACATTCATTATGTAGCTGTGACTAGACCGAAAGATAAACTTTATTATATGCTTTACGGAAAAGGTGTCTAATGAATTTCGCACTATTTAAATGAAATGGTTAATCAAAAAATTATAGCAGCAGGAGTATTGCCAGTTTGCATCTCCACAGGTAGAATACTTTTAAATTTAAGAGGATTCGATCAACCTGAGCCTATCACTTGGTCTTGTTGGGGAGGTAAGTTTGAAAAGGGAATAGATAAGACTCCAAAAGACTGTGCTAAAAGAGAGTTTTGGGAAGAGAGTAGGTGTGATGTTCCTTATTCAATAAGTAAAGATGAATTTTATTACTACAACAGCAATCATGTTCAGTTCTGGACTTATTTAGGAATCTTTGAAGAGGAGTTTATTCCTGATATTGAAGCAGAAAACGAGGCTCAAAGTTATGGGTGGTTCGAGTTAGAACACCTACCTCATCCAATGTTAAAAGGTTTTGAGGAGATGATGGATGAAAAATCTAATATTTTACATAAAATTATAAAAAAGCTAAGTTAATATTTCTTATTTTTGTTTTAAATAAAGCAAATGAGCGAAATACTAAAAAACGGATCATACCATACTGAGATAGGATTGATATTCGAATCCTTCCTTAAAAAAGATGTTGAGCCTGCCATAGCAGTTGTTGACACAGAAAACGAAGACAAGATAATTCTTGAAATGAATTACGATAAAGTAGTTTTTGGTCACGATCTTAAAATATATAAGATAAAACCAGATGGTACTCTTCAAGAAATAAACAATCCTAAATTTAAAGCTGTTCCTATAAAAAAGATTTAAACCTCTAGAGTTAAAAATCTTCTATATAAAGATTCAGCTATAAGGTTTGACACTCTCCTTACAACTCTTTCTTGTAGAAGTCCTTCAAAAAGATCTGGGTCTAGCAGTTCTAAGTTCGGGTTTCTGTCTAAGTCATCCCCATCTGGTTTTAAATCTGGGTTATCGAGATAGAATTGTCTTACTTTTTTCTCCTCTGGAGTTTCTGTTTCACCATTTGAATCTTTTGTTTCACCATTTGATTTCTCAAGTTCATTGTCCTTAAAGTAAAAGTTAGATGGTAATTCTCCTGTAGCCTTATAGTATTGCATCTCGTGTGTTGACATATCAGGATATTTAGTGTCATCGATTGAGGGGGCGGTAGAAGGAGGTGTGTCTATTTTATTAATATTTAGAGAAAACCCTTTTGTATCCATAAATTCCACGTTAATATGTGGTAAGTGTTTTTTAATGGTTCTTTTAAATACTGAGGGAAACCTACCAACTCTTAATGCTGTCATTAATTTGGATGGGTAATCAAAATGAGCCTTGCCGGGAGTAGAAAGCCTGCTCATATTTTGACTAGTAAGAGCTGGGTATTTAGGGTTGTCTACCATACCGTTGGTTTTTAATCCGTCAGAAAACCCTGCCTGCCATATTTGGGAATCAATTTCACCTTCAACTCTGTTATTTCTAAGCCATTCTTTTAATTCTGAAAAAGCATTATTCATATCAACCTCCATTTGAGCAGCTTCTTCTGAAGTGTCTGCTGTGTCTGCTAATTCAGAAGCAAAAGTTGCACCTCCATCTCCTATTTTTTTATCGATACTAAAAACGCCATCATCTTGTTTTATTCTCTTGAAAAGAGCGTTGTCGGGGTTACTTTCACGATTTTTTGCTTTTATTGCCCTAATAGCTGAAATGTACCTCTTTGAGGCTAGAGCCATAAACATAGAGCTAAAAGACCCGCCTTCTTCTTCTACAGAGTAAGCAGCTAATTGACTTTTTATTGTATCTTCTGTAGATATCATAACTCTAAGCACGCCTAGTATAATATCAAAATATTCCCAATCAATATTATTATTTTCAAATCTTGGAAGCTTAGGTCTAAAAGTACCTTTTCTAGATGATTTTTTACCACCGATTAAAAAAGCTTTAAAAACTCCAGCAGGGTCTTGTACATCATACATAGTTGTAAGGCCCTGAACGATGTTTGATTTCATGTCTGGGGTTACAGCAAATTCTTCACCCATTCCAGAAATTAACCCTCCTTCAGGGAGTCCGTGTATTTCTGCTAGTTTTTCTGTGATGTAGTCAAAAGTGTTAGTTTTAGGAGTGTCCTGCCCTTCTGCTACCCTGTTTTTTACAATTGCAATTTGTTTTTCAGAATCTTCAAGCTCTTCTGCTGTAGGGTTTTCTGGTAAATTCTTCGCTATAAGGTCTAAGCTTTTTTCTAAAGAACCTTTTGATGCTATTTTTACATCATCTATAAAACTGTAAGTTATAGCACCCGCTGACCCGTTAGTTAAAATGTTTTTTATAATTTCATCTCCTTTTAACTTTAATACGGTAGGTATTCTTCCTAAGAATGTTTGCACATCTTCTTTTAATAATTTTTTTTTCATTTGGATATTTTTTGCGTATGCCTTAAATCTAAATAGGTCGTAAAAAAATATTTTATTTTCTATTTTTGTTTTGATTTATATAAAAAAAGAATTACATTTGTACTCAGGAAATAATAAATAAATACATTTTAAAAATGGAAGGATTAAATTTACACATGTTGAACGCAACTTTGGGAACAGACGTTGAGTTCAGAACTTTTGATAACAGTGACGGAGTAGTCGCTAGTTTCTCAGTAGCTACTAACAGGACTTATAAGAATAAGAACGGTGAGAAGCAGACTGAAACTCAGTGGCACAAGATTGAATGTTGGAATAAGTTAGCAGAGTTTGCTAAAAATCATTTAAAGAAAGGGGACAATGTTCACGTTCAAGGTGAAGTTAGAACTAATAAAAGCGAAAAAGACGGGAATACTCGTTATTTCACTTCTACTTTAGCTAAAATGATTACTTTTTTACCTAAGTCAGGAGGAAACCCATCTGCTAGTGATGCGAAAGAGCAAGTTAGTAACCTAAAGAATGAGAATTCTACAGCTACAGCTACAGCTACAGCTACAAACAACTCTAGTAACAACGCTTCTGAAAAGACAGCGACTGTTGATCAAGATGCGTTTAAAGGGAATGATGATGACTTGCCGTTCTAAGTCAGAACTTAACTAAGACTATTAAAAAGAGGAAGTGCATTTGTGCTTCCTCTTTTTTTTGCTTCCAACAACTCTTATTTTTAACTATATATAGAGTAACTGTGAAACATAAAATTTTTTAATAATGTCTTTAGAAATAGAAAAAAATAGAAACCGTAAACTATCTGGCTTAAACCTTCTTAGTGAGGGCGCTTTAGTTAGAGAGGAAAGAATTACGAATAAAGACGCATCAGAGTACATTAACAAAAAAGACAACTTTGTGGGTTCACACACTTACGGGGAGGATTTAGGTGAAAGAGGTCAAATGTATGTTGCTTATTCTTATGGTGAGCAGCATCCTCTTTATATGTGGGTTGCAAGTGAAGATAAGTGGTACTATAATACTGATGATTATATTACCAATAAGGGGAAGCCTAACATTTGGACTAGAAAACACTTGAGAGACTTAAGGCCAAACAATGATGTTCAAGGAATTCCTAAAAGTTTAATGATAAATAAAATATCTAATTTTAAGCAGAAAATGAACATTGGAGATAATGTTCACACTGACTTAGAGCCGGGGGAGAAGTAATCTGATATTTTTCTATATCTTATTTTATTTTACCTAAATATTTCACTATATTTAACAAGAAAAATATCAGGATGTCAAAAACAAAAAAACCAAACAGCAAAAAACCGAGTTTGCTTATGCCTATTCTAGTAGGAATATCAGCACTCTCTTTAGCTTCAATAGCTGCTTACGTGTCCGTTTCAGGGCTTAGTAAGATATTTGCAGTATCGGCTTCAGTATTTTTATTTGGTGCTTTAGAGGCTTCTAAACTAGTCACGGCATCAATGCTTCATAATCACTGGAGTAAACTAAACAGGGCATTAAAGGTGTATTTAACAATTGCTGTTATTTTTTTAATAGCAATTACGTCAGCTGGTTTGTATAGTTTTTTATCATCTGCTTATTCTAAGACTGCCACTCAAATAGAGGTTGCTCAAAAAGAGAATGATTTAGATGATCTAAAGAAAGAAAATTTAGAAGAAAAAATAGTTAGTTATCGAGGTTTAGTTGAATCTAAAGTTAAAAGGATTGACATTCTGTCTGAGCAAAGAAATCAGCAAGAGACGAGGTTAGATTCTCTTTACAGCAGAAGAGCTTATAACTCTGCAAGAAGAACTGAAGGGTTAATTAAGGATGCAAATGATGATATTTCCATTTTAACATCTGCTGTAGATTCTTTAAGTTTTTTAGTGTCTAGTACTCAAGTAGAAATAAATGATTTAGAAGTCGGCAAGATTGTGAGAGAGTCGGAGCAGTCAGAAGGAGATGTTCTCACTTTTGTTTATATTTCAAAATTAACTGGAGTGCCGATAGGTACTGTTATAAACGGTTTGATAATAATGCTTGTTTTTATATTTGACCCATTATCAGTTCTTCTTTTGGTTTCTTTTAATTTTTTGTTAAAAGAAAGAAGAGAGTTTGATGAGTTTCAAGAAGAAATGTTAGAGAAAGAAGTGGAAATTGTTAGGGTAGGTGTTGACAACACGTTAGTAAATACTGAGTATACGGTTGAAAATTATTTAGAAGACACTGTTAAAAAGCATGAGGAGGTAAAAAAATTACTTCCTTTAGAAAAAGAAAACAATAAAAAAGAAGACATGAAAGATCCTGCAAAAGAAGAAGTTGAAATTTATCACGCAAATGAAAACGGAAACTTTAATCCTTTAGATTTTCTTTCTCCAGAAGAGAGAGAAAGAGTTATAAGAGAGATGAAGAATAAACAAAACCAATTAGATCAAGAAGAGAGAGAGAGGTTAGAAGCTGAGTTAAAAAAGCAGTTAGAAGAGGAGGAGAGGCTTCAAGAGATTGAGGAAGAGGAGCGTCAGAAAGCGCTTTTAGAAACAGTTCTAAGAAAAAAGGAAGAGGCTTTAGTTCAAATGCAAAAAGAGGAAATTGAAGAATTAAAAAGAAAGGCAGAAAAAGAAGCTTCGGATATTGCTCTTGAAAAAGAGAACTTCAAAAAAAGTGAGATAGAAAGAAAAGAGAATGAAGAAAAGCAAATATTTTCAAATTTAGATAAAAATAGAAGCCTTTATCTGAAAATGCTTGATGTTTTGTATTACAAGGGAATTGCTGTAAAAGGTAGTGGTTTTGCGTCTTATGAATCTCTTAAAAACAGCATGGTAAGTGCTGGTTTAGAGTTTGAAGATCAAGAGTATGATGATTTCTTAATTGTTTGTGCTTTATTAAGAATAATTCAAGCTCAATCTACTAATGGAGACAAAATAAGTAGAAAATTACTCAAGGATTATGACAAGGCAGTTAGTATTTTGTCGGCTCTATAAGAGAATTTCTTATTACTTATTAATACTATGAAACACTTAAGAGAATTAATAAAAAACATAATTGAAGATAATTACGCTTTAGGTAACGGAGCGGCAGTGTACCCTTCTTCAGGAGGAAAGTTCCCTTATGAGGTCAATGGTAATTTTGTCGCAGTACCTGAAGACCTAGAGCCTAAAAAGAATTATGTACAAGACTTTAATGCTTTTTCTTCAAATAAAGAAACTTTTGATTTCCCTCAAGATGAATTCTTTTTAGGGTTGAAAATTGAAAAAGACAAAAGCCCTAAAGATCCAATTTTATCAGTTGCTGAAAAAGTCATATCTCAATTAAGGGGTAATATCCAGTTCTATAGTCAACTAAAATAACTGTAATGCATATCATAACGAAAACAGTCACTAAGGTTGTTCTCGAAACAACAAGAAAAGAAATTCTAGAAGTTGGTTTTGATGACCTGTGGGAAGATGTTGTAAAACAGTTTCCTAAAGATAAGTACAGTGTGTTTAGTATAGGCGCAAAACCAAATCAAAAAGAGCTTATTTATATTGAGCTTATACCAATTTCTATTTCTGATTAAAAAACCTTTATTTTGGTTTGTTTAGGTTTTTTTACTACATTTGAAGGGTGAAAAAATCATAATACAAATGAACGAAATGAACGAAGAAAACAAAGACGATAAAGATTTAATCTTTAATTCGCCAAAAAACGCTTTTGAAGAAGATGGAGAGTTTCCAGAAGAAGGCGAAGGTTTAGGAGGAAGAAAGAGTAGTGGAAGTGGAAGGAGTTCTAAAAAATCTAAAACTCAAGCTCTAGATAGCTTTAGTCGAGATTTAACTGATCTTGCAAAACAAGGTAAACTTGACCCTGTTATTGGAAGAGACGTAGAGTTGGATATGGTTATTCAGATTCTAAATAAAAGAAAAAAAAACAACCCAATCATTATCGGAGAACCGGGCATCGGTAAATG
>Ga0222691_1000255_pt1 | contig 20784 bp, 22 predicted proteins | sample AntAcemetage1237_FD_179839 | JGI IMG/M metagenome (GOLD analysis project Ga0222691, IMG submission 179839) | Saline water microbial communities from Ace Lake, Antarctica - #1237 | ecosystem: Environmental > Aquatic > Non-marine Saline and Alkaline > Saline | place: Antarctica: Ace Lake... | reverse complement strand
TAATCCTTCATATAACCTATGTAGGAAACTACCTCTAATATTGAGGTATTCAAACCGAATATTTTTTAATATACTTCGAAATCTAATTGCATAATAATACCCACCAGTTGCTAAATTTTCAGCAGTAATAATTGCAAAGTTATTACCAAGAGCATAAGTAGTATCTCTAGATGTAAATATAACAGGAAGATAATCTATCTCTCCACCAAAATTAGCTGGGAATTCAAATATACCTTGTCCATTACCATAATTTGTATAGAGTTGGTCAAATATCCCATCAAGCCTAACAGTATCACCACTTACTAAAGTTAAAGCCCCAGTCCATATTCTATCTAAAAATCCATCTTTACTATATGGGTCAGTGGTTGTACCACTTCCATTATAAGTGCCACCTTCTCTATCAGAAGCTACAAATATAACATTATCTCCTGCGACACATCCAGTAGTAACTTTTTGAGTCACTGTACTAAATGCTGATGTATCGTCTTCTTTTACGTATTGAGCTTTATAATAATATCGTGTACAGCTTGATAATGACGTATGGCTTGTGCTTACCCCTGAAAAAGTTCCTAAGAGACTATAACTAACACCATCGGTTGAATGAAACCATATTGTACTGTCTGGAGTTAATTCTCCAGGCACCGTCCAAACTAATCCAACGTTATCAGCACCAGCAGTAAAACTACCAGCTACTGGGATAGGTACACTAGAGCCACTACCGCCACCACTGCCAATACTAACTTTCTTCATACTAACTTCTATATTAAATGTCCCTTGATAAGAATCCTGTGAGTACATATAAATATAGTTTGCTAAAGGTGGTAAAGTTGTGCATACAAAAGTGTCTATATAAGTAAATCCACTAGTTATATTCCAGTCTAAACCTCCTGTACCGCCTATCCCATATAGCACATAAAATATTTCTGGGTCACCAGCAAGACTATCAGCTAAAAGAGTAAATATATATGTACTATCTACTATCAGATTTTCTGATAATTCAAACCATATCATCGGTCGACCAACATCAACCCCACTTGTATCAGTTGATACTTGCACACTATAGGTGCCTTCTATTGGATTCACAATATCAATTGTAACATCATCAGCTTCTCCACCAGTTAAAGCATATCCAATATTAGAGAAATCTCCAGATTCAGCGTTGCCATTAATAGTTATTTCTATTGGGTCGCTATTCCCTTCTGTACTTGCTGATGTATCTGGTATGAAGATATCTTGGTTTGAACTATAGGCCCAAACTGTATCTCCATCTGAAGGTCTAACTCCCCATGCACCAACTTTATATCTAATAGTAGAAGAGTCTGCAAAAGATGTAAGACTATCAACATAGGCCTCTAGATTAGGGTTAAATAGAGTATCTACACCAATCCAATTAGCTCCTTGGTTTGTAGTATTCTCAATCCAAAATCCAGTTTCAGTAGTTGCTCTGTCTCTCCATGTTAAAATAACTTTAATTTGTGATGAAGTCGTATCTACAGTCAATTCTAAATCTACTGGGCTAATTGGCTCTTCCCATTGTTGGTTTATATAAATAGTATAATTAATTGAAGGAGGGCTGCTACCGTGTGTATTTACAGCTATAATAAAATATTGATATGTTTGGAAAGCTTCAACGGTATAATCTATAAATCCAATTGTAGTCCCACCTGCATTGCTAATAAGACTATCTGTTGTAGAGCCACAAGATGTACACCTTCGGTAAATTTCATAATAATCAACATTAGTAGTATCATCCCATATAAGAGTAACTCCTAACCTTGTAGTAAATGATGTTACACTTGTTAAATTTGGTTGGCTTGGTTTCAAATCTTCTAACACCACACCAAGATTATTTGCTAACCATATTGTTTGGTTTGCCAAAGTATCATTTATAGCAGCAATTGTACTATCATGCTGTATTCTTATACTATCTAGTACAGTTAATCTATCAAGGGCTAAACTATCTCTTTGCTTTTCTAAAGATATATTAGTCAAGGAATCTATATAGATGCCTAAAGTACTATCTTTTTGAGAGAGACTACTATAATCTATTTGTGCATAAGTAGCTCCAGTAAAGAGAATAAACCCTAATATTAATTTCTTTAATAATTTCATATTATGCTTCTCTCCAAATGTTAATTGTTAATACTCCCCAACTAGCGCTAGATGGGGTAACAACAATCCTATCTTCATTAGAATGGGTTATAGTGACAGTTTGGTTAGTAATTGGCATTGTCTCATATTTCATTTCTGCGGCGCCATCTATAAAAATATTGCCTGAATTAAAATAAGCGTTTGCTAAAACATAACCTGTCTTTTTTCTTTCTATAATTGTGTCTATAGCATATAAAGTTCCTTGATATGTCGTACCTGCTGATATGGCTACAATTGTATAGTCATAAGTATGCCCAGAAATAGCTCCAGTATTTGTAATAGTAATATATTGGCTGGCTTCTGTAACTTGTATGCCTGTACCAGCTCTTAAACTTCTGAAACTTAGAACTGGTCCCGCTTTTGAGGCATATATGCCAGAATATCCACCAAGATTATTAGCAGTATTTACTTCTCCACTACCTGCATAAACCTGTATAGATGTTTCATCCAGGCTATCTATAAACGATTTATTCCTATGACTATGTGCTTTACTTGCTGCATCATTCCATAGACTAATCATTCTATCTGTTATTCTTAAATAAGCAGAAGTTATAGCATCAGCACTATTGTTCCATTTGTCTATTAAGGTATCCGTAATACGGCTTAAAGCTGTAAAATCTATTTTCATACGGCAGCCTCTAAATCTGATATATTCCTGCTAACTAAATCAGGAACTGGCTTACCTAGTATTTGTGCAGCTTCAGATAAGCAATAGTTAATAAAAAGCTCTAATGAAGAAGTTGGTATATCTACATTGCTTCCAATCAATAAAGCATTTCGTTTTCCAAATACAGCGAATGTTGTGGTTATTGCGTATGCATAAGTAGCTGTTTTTAGGAAAATACTTATAGTATCACCTGTTATATTATAGGCTGCGTCTGGAGCTGAGGCATCATTGACATAAGCATATAGCTCGACAAGTGATACCTCTTCAGTAATTTGAGTAGATACTCCAGATATAGTAATCTCTATAAAGGTGACTTCTTTAAAGTTCAAATCTGAAGAAGGACGTCTTATAATATAACCTTCTGTCCCTTCTAAGAATTGTCCATATAGTGTCACTCTTTGCATATTATACTCCTGAAATTCCGTCTTCTTCAAACAATATATGTTTGAAATAAAATGTTAATCTTAATACTTCACTTGGCTCTAAAGATATGCCATCACCACTGGTTCCTCTTATGCTTGAAGCATCAGCAAATCGTATTCTTGCTATAGTGTAATACGCAGTTCCAGCACCTTTGTTAAGCACAAGAGCTGCTTCTCTAACAATCACAGTTGTATCTGTTTCTTGACTTGTAAAATCTCTAGTACAGCCTATTTGGCTATAGTTTTCAATTTTAACTTGGCCTTCTGCTAATTCTTCTAGACCTGTAAGGGTCATTGCCCCATAATCTACAGAAGAATCGATTATCCTATCTAATAGTTTATAGTCAGTAATTTCAAAACTACTATTTGAAGCTCCAATCATGATACCATAATCATCATTTGTAGCAGCTACATTAAGTAATAGCTTGCTTGCTTGGGCGGCTGTAAAATCTACTGCAGTTTGAGTGCCAAGATAATTTTTTACAGAGACAGCTGCATCTTTAAATTCAGATGCTAAAAAACCTAACCAATTGGATGTTAACCCGCCAACAGATACATCGTTATCTAAAGTCAATATATATTTTACTTCTGCTATTTGTCCATCTGGGACTAATAATGACATATCAGTGACAGTTTCACCATCAACAGTGACCAATGATTGGTTATCTCTGGCTATTAAGAAATAGTCACCAGCTGTTGTGCCTAAACCAGCTATGCCTGTTTCTCTTATTGTTATATCTCCACCAGAAGTATTATCAAAAAATCTTGTTATATGTATTTTGTTATAGTCTGTTCCACCTGTTGTAACAGGAATAGGTGTCACAGTTGTGCTACCATACATTAATGCACCTGCGCCAGCTCCATGAGCAACTTTTGTACTCATTATATAATCTGCTAAAGTTGGGTCTGTTGACGCCGTCCCTACGAAGATACCATAAGTGTCATCTGTAGCTGCGGCTGTTAATTTACAATTATGGGTAGTAGCTAATGCTGCTGCGCTTGTATCTGTTATTTGGTTAGAGTCTGCAGCGCCATTGTCTACTAAAAATAAAGCATAGTTAAGCCATTTAGAAAAATTAGAATTATAACTTCTAAAAGGGCTTTCCATTTTATTTGTAATGTTTCCAAGAGCATCTCTAAGAGTAATTACTACCTTTGCCATAAGAGTCTCTTTCGGACTTACCGAATAATCTTTCTTTAGCTTGCCATCAGCAGTAAAAACTTGTGCTTTTGCTATCAATTGTGTTTTATGAGAATTCATTTAAACTCCGTAATTATTTTAATTTAACTGTAGGTCCCATTCTAGTGCCTACGGTTACTTTTTGTTCTGTTATTAAACTTGTAAATAAAGTTAATACTGGTTTTAATGGAGCAAGTAGCCAAGTCTGTCTTCGGAAGCTGCTAGTGATTATAGCCACTATGACATTAAGCTTAGTTAGTAAGATAGACTCTTTGGTAAAAGCATCTCTTATTCTAAGATAAACAGCTAATGCTATATTTAAAACGTGACCTTGCACTACAATCTGTTTAAGTGTTATCAAAACATTTAGTAATGTATTAAGACTTGAACTTCTTAAAACTCTAGCTTTTACTACTGCATAAACGCGTAGTGTCGTATTCAAAATGGTTCTATTAAACCATAAAGTTAGAAGCTTCAAAGCAGGTTTTATAATACTTTGGAACAGAGTGCTCCTATTATTACTAGGGTTGATATCAATTATCCCAGGTCTTACACTATCAACATAATAAGCATCTGAAGTTGTTAAATTAAACTTATTAGCAACCTTCTGGCTAGCCATTTGGTATATGACTGCTCTTTGGCTTTTTGTTAACTCTTTTAGATAAGGTTCGTTTTTTAATAATTCTTCTATATATTCATAGGAGAATTGAGTCAGCCCCCAGAAAGTTTGACCTTCATGTGGAGCAGTATAATCTTCATTTAAATAAACAATCTCATCTAGGAGCTCAGTTAATCTCTTATAAGCTATCTCTATCACCGCATTATTGTTCTTTAAATCTTTCCAATAAGGGTGCTTTGCGAGTAAATCTTTTATATAGTTTAATTTCATATTATATATACTTAAAAGGTTTAATTTGAGCCCATTTAGTAGTCGGGGCTAATTGACTATCGTATTCTTTCTCTCTGCTTCTGCCATACTCAGTACGTAATCTTTCGTATTTTTCTAATTTGTGACCTATAAATTTAGCTTTTGCTAGTCTTATTAAGTAAGAGACAGCAATTGCTATTTGTTCATCTTCATACTTGCCTGGAATTATAGGCGCTGTTTGCTCTAAATCATAATCATCTATTTTAATATCAGCTGTGTAATATATAACTACATTATCACCATCTAATGCATTTGTGTAATTAAATAAAAAGCTATGTGAATCATAATATAAATAATATTGGTTCTTTGTAGAATCCAATTCGTGTTTATTAACTCTATCATATTGGCTTCCATTTATTAGCACTCTATATTCGCCAGCAAAAGAAAGAATAGTTAGTTGTTGTTCTTCTGTCCCATAAGACTTAAAACCCATATAACGCTTTAACAAATCATATTTCTTTGCTATTTGCCTATTCGCAAAAAGTATAGCTCGTTCATAAACTTCTTTTTGAAAATCCCTATATTCTGTATCCCCACATCGTAGGGCTATCTCAGAAATAAGTGAAGGTTTTATAAGTTTTAGTCTTTGTAGTTCCATTAGACAGTCCTATTATCTTCTTTTATGTCTTCCATTTGTGCTTTATTTATTAATATGCTTAGCTGTCTCTGTATATCTCCACCATATACTTGAGCTTTATTTAGAGCTCTTGTATCGCCTGTATCGTACATGGCTTCTTGTGCAGCTAATGTAAGCAATAAATCTGCATATTCATAAGGAATTCTTATATCTAATGTCCCTTCATAACTATCATGCAACATATTGTTCTGATAGAATAAATCAGCGTACCAAGTATAAGTGGTGCTTTCTGGTAAAAATTTAATATTACCATCTATTACAGTATAATAGAACCTTCCATCTGTTTCACTTGGTATATAGTAATCTGTTGAGTCATTATATTTAACTCTAAAATAATTTTCTGGTAAGATATAATTTGCTTGATATGATAACCAAGTATCACCAACAGCACTATCGCTGTCTCTTTTAACATAAATATCATGTATGTTATATATGTCAGCAGTGTCCAAAGCAATCGCATTATTTAAAATTGCTGTTTCTTCAGCGACTTTGTAAAAGTCTGGAAAGATTTTAGAGATTGTCTGAGGAAAGATAGCATTAAGCGTTCTTTTCATCCTACCATAAGCACGAGATAAATATTTTAGTCTAAGCTCAGCAGAGTATATTTCACCATCTTCTGTACCTAAAGCTGTTACATCACCCAATTTATAAGATAAATCTTTTGAATAACGTATTAAATTTGTAGTTAATGTAGCCATTTCATCTCCATAAAAAGGGGCCGAAGCCCCTTGTTAGTGTTACGGTTTAGGTGTTTCTGTTGTATCTACAGTTATAGCATTCGCAGCTACAGTCTCAGTGACTGAGGCTATAATGATATAACTAAATTTGTTAGTTGCGCCAGCTGATGTTGCTGTGAAAGTAACACTTGCTACATTGCTAGTTACTGAAGAAGCCCACACTATTTTTTCAGCGTCTGTGTCAGCGGTAGAAGCAGCAATTACTGCTATAACCGTTTTCGCTGGGAAAGATACTGTGAGTACTTTAGTAGCTGTTAATGTAACTGTATCAGCTATTAACATCATCCCGCCTATTATAGCGGGGTTAACTGGTGCATCCATTACTATACTTCTTCTATTCGCCATACATTTCCTCCTTAGTCAAATCGGCCTATAACTTCAAAGCCTAATGTTGGAGTTACCGATGCTGAGGCTGTTGTAAGAACCGTTCCTCTTACTCTATAAACAGAACCGCTTGTTGCGACAGCTTCTGCTAAAGGTTCAGCAAGAGTAGCTATCTTAGTTGTTACAGCGTAGTCTGTTATTTTTACAGTTTGTACATCACCGCTTGAATAACGAATATCTAACCAACAGTTATTATAAACATCTGCTAGTGCTGAAGCGCCAGTTAATACAAGAGTTGATGCGCCTGCAGTTGCTGCTGTAGTTAAAGCTGTCCATGCTACTGCTACACCATTACCTGAATGATACGCGCCAATTGTTGTGGACGTGCCATAAAGGAAGCTTGGAGCTGTAGAAGAAAGACAACTAAGGTTAATATGTTCTAAATCAGTTAATTTATGAGGGATTATATAAGTATCGCCTGCTTCAGTTGTCTCTCCAACTATGCCAGTGATATACTGAACATAATTTATTGGATGTTCAACGTTAGAGGTATGCCCCTCAACTCGTTTTGGTGCAGTCGCTGTTACGGCTGACCATGTTCCTAATGCTGCTGCCATTTGAATCTCCTAAATAATTTAGGGGCTGTTCAGCCCCCCTAAATTGTTAATTAATTACGGCTTTAAGAAAACCCAATGTGCTTTAGGGTTAGTTCTTTTGAAAGTAATCTGACCGTAAATTTCTGCTTCCATCTCATGTGGGTTAGTCTGCGGAACTGTAATAGACGTGATGTCCATGTTCTGCAAATGGCCATATTGGAAATGGGCAGGGTCAATAACGTACATGTAATCAGACATGCCATGAAGAGAAAGAGTATCTGAAGGAGTAATCAAAAGAGTACCACCAGCAGAAGTTCTAAACTGCATCATTTCTAGTCCCCAGCTGTTGGTGCTAGCTGGTAATATGATTTTATTGTCAATCATATTAGCGAACTGTGTATAGAAAGTATTACCACAAAGAGCTATCTTTGTTTGACTTCCATAATAGAACATGTCCTGAGTCTGAGTATTGAAGTTTTTGGTCTGGAATAATGAATCATCATAAGTAACAAAGTTACTTGTAGGAATAAATTCATGGATTCCGCCTGCGTACCATTTTCTTCTACCATTCTCTACTTCTGTTCGTCTTGTGCCGAACATTGCACTTACTTCTAATTCTGCGAAAAACTCTTTAAGAGCTCTTCTACCGTTGCGTTGGAAGGTTTTTTCATTTGTGAAGAAACGATTAACGTTCTGCTCTGTTTCTGTAGCAGCCCATTTTCTCATAACTATTTGAGCATAGTTATAATCTGTTTCGTCAGTGTCTGAATAAACCATCTGGTCATCGCGTCCTTCTGCGATTGAGTTCCCAGCTTTCCATAAAAACGGCTCGGTAATACTGGTTGCCCATGTACCACCTGCTATGTCAACCTTTAAGTCGGCGTGTCCTGTTGGCTCTAGTCCACCAAAATTCCTTCTAACTTGAACTTTAGCTTGTCCTGAAGCATATGAGTCTGAACCAAAGTTAGTAAGAACTTTAACTTGTTCAGGCTTGTTATAAGTCGCTGATTTAATATTAGCGTCTTCACCAGTTGCGTTGGCTAATCCACTGCTAACACTAACCCAAAATCCCATAAGATTAAGAATGTCACCATTCTGCAATCTGTTAGCATCTGAGTTGGTCAGTACTAGTACATCATGTTTAGTACCACTTGAGCTTTGTGAATCTACAGCACAATATAATCTTGCTAATCTTCCGTATTCAATACCCCACATACTTTTAGTGTCTGTGGTTACAAATGCGCCATTACTTTTAGCATAATGTAAAAGCATTGTCATCATAGGATTACGGCCTTCATCAATTTTCGTGAGTAAAGCAGTACGCCTATCATACGTTCTAGATATCGCAGGAATTACATCGACTACAGGTTGGCCACCATAATAGCTTATATCATAAGGTGCAGCCATTGTTATCCTCGTTTATTTATTTATCCAAAGTATTTATCTATATCAGCAAATTGCGCATTTCTTTGGACTGAGGACCCAGCTACTGCAGTTATATTAGGGAAGGCAGGTTTTTTAGAATTACCCTTGCCCATGACATAATTAAAAATTTTGCCCAAATGTTTAGGTTCCTGATATAACTTCATAACCCATTGAGAAAAATAATCATATACATCATTTGACCAGTTAAATTCTTGTTTTAAACTTGATTGTAGTTGCTGAGCTTGTAAAGCTTGCTCTTGTTTAGCAACTTGCCGCTCTGTAAGCAGAGCTTTTAACTCTTTAGGAACAGAGGTTTTGGCTTTTTCTTGACCTTCCTTTAACAAATCTTCTGCACGTTTAAAATACAGCCAGGTTTCTGTGGCGGGGTTTTTATCCTCGCCGTCAACTGGTGTAAAATCCCCAAATTCTTCTTTCAATTTGTCTTGGACATATGTCAAAGGATTTATGGGCTTTACTAAATCAGGTGCCAGTTCATGTAGAAATGCTTTCTTGACAGCCTCGTCTTCATAAAGTTGTGTAAAGAAGTTCTGTAAACCTTCACTTTGTTCCACTCGTTGAGTGAATGCTTGTATCTGATTTTGCGCTTTATCAAGTCGAGACTGGAATAACCTTGCGAGTTTTTCAGGGTCATTTCTAACCTTTTCTAACTCGGGGTCACTAACCGTTCCAGCTGCTGGCTCTTGCTGCTGTGCAGGAGTTTGCTTCTGGTTCGGGTCGCTCACCTCGTCTTCACCTGCGCCACCACCGAATGCTTTATCAAAGTCCAAACCAATGCCAGCGACACCATTTGGGTCTGCTTTCATTTGTCTTTCGTTATCTTCGTCACTCGGCATGTCAAATGCGGACATTGTTGAGTCTATATCTATTGTCATTTTTGTACCTTTTGTTCACCCTGTATTTTCCCCTTCTCTAATTCCTTAGCCACATTGATGTCACCTTTGGCCTTTTCAGTTGCAACTGCTATATCCTTATCACCTTTTTCTATGGCCTTAAGAATACGATTTTCAATTGAAACATTAATGACCTTGTTCTCCATCTGCTTACTTGTTTCTAACAATCTATTGTAAGCTTCTTGTAGCTGAGAAAGTTGAGCTTGCGCATTTTTAACTACATCCAGTTGTTCTTTCACATCGTCAAATTCACGAATATCTGAAAGTTCCATTGCAGTTTGGGTGTATAAACTACGTTCAGCTGGGTCGGGGCTTGATTGCGCAATTTTCATAAGTTCTTGTCCTGCAGCGAGTCGTTGTGTCGGCATTGCAGTAGAAGGTACAGACAGCATTTGATATCTAAATTGTCTTATGCTATTAATTACTTCTTGAGTCAAAGTAAGTTCTGCTAACTTGCCCTTTTCATCAAAAAACTGGTAATCTTGTGGCTGTATATTTGCCACTACCATCTCTATTAGAGTGTTACCTAGACGTTTTAATGTATTGTTCAAGCTAGTCGTAGCCATGAGAACTCTCATCATTGCTGCGCTTTGATATTGTTGAAGACTACTAAATACTTCCACTCCAGTATCTTGGGCATTACCTTGTAGTATTGGCGTTATCCCAGTAGAATACTCTATCCCTTGTTTTAGCATATCTAAAAGCATAGGATAGAAATTACTAAGCGGTTGTATTGTATCTTTTTCTGGTTTGAATACTTGATTTTCACGAACGATTGGCACCCATTCCTTGAGTGACTTAGGATTATTAGCATGATTTTCCCAGTTTGCTCTTTCTCTATCAGGTATGCTGCCTACTGGAGCATTCCAACCTGCATTATTTTGCAGTATACCATTTAATATCATTGTGCTCATTACTTTGTCATAAGCTTTTTGCTTATCTTTTTCATAATGAATCATACCAAATGAGTTATAAGGGCGACCGCCCCATTCATAAAAAGAAGTTTTAAGAGGGAATGATGTGATTGGTTTAACTTCGTTCCAGACTTCAAAATCACCAAAAAATAAAGTACGTTTAATATAAACTCCACGTATTTTATCTTGGGCATGAGCTAAAATTGCTTGTGACATTTCATCTAGATTCTCTGCAAATAGATAGTCTGCTCTGCCAGTCGTAGGGCTCATGACTGTGTACATAGTAGTCCAAGTCTTTTGATAGTACTCTCTTACTATTACAGTTGGATCACTATCCCATGTGGTAGTAGTAACATCTACTTTCTCTGTTATTTGGCTTTCTACCCATGTGTCGCCTACAAATGTTTGTACATCAACAGGTCTACCATCTTCTCCTATAATCTGACCGACCAAATCACCATATAAGATTGTAAATTTGTCTAAACTAAGTTTTTTCTCAATGAAGAAACCTTCCATATCATCAAGTGTTTCCTTCTTAGCATTGATATCTAAGATGACTTCATCATATGGTATATGTGTAACTTTGACATTAAAGATTCCTCTTGTATAGTAATCAGCCTCAGTCACCATTATGTTGCCTTGTCCAGATATTAACATATCTTTAGCCATATTCTTTATCTCAGTTTGAGCTTCTGAGTGATATAGAACAGCATGTTTAATTTTATCTAGAACTAAGGAGTGTTGTTTGGCTCGACCATCAAGTGAGACTACTCTCATGCTTGGTTTAGCCTGAGTTAGTAATGCAAGTTTTTGTTGTCCAGTGGAGTGTATCCAGTTGACAGAGACTGGGATATCTGTATTTTCTGCTATCACATCTAACTGTGCTTGAGTAAATAAAGTCCCAGTACCATCTACATTATTATGGTAATATTCTTCATTTTCTTCTGAAGCATCTAACCAATCACCTCTTGCCATGCGGGCATGGCCTTTCCAACTTATATATTTTGAACGAAACTTGTCTGCTATACGTTTGAATGATATCATTAAGCCTCTTTAAAAAAAATAAATCCCCCAGACGGTGAGGTCCAGGGGGTAAAAAAGGAGGTTTGCTACTGTTTTATTAAACAGTAATCGTGAATATACGAAATTTTTTGACGAAAGTCAACTGTTTTTATCCAGTTAAACCCATTTCTTTAATAAAACTTCTAATTTTTCTATATAATTCAGCTTTATCTACCTCTTTATTGCCAAAATCTCTAAAACTTTTCCAAATTTCAAATTCTATTGTAGATACTCTTTCTCTTTCGAGTTCGTCTGCACATTGTACAAACAAAGCAATATCTTTCTCTGATTTGCTTAGAGCTAACTTCAATTCTTCAAAATCTTTTCTAGTCTCAGGGATTAATCTCAGCGTTTCAAAAGGGTATCGATAACTTTGGGCTTTCGCCTTTTTGGATATATCTGTTTTGGCCACAACCACAGCTGTATAGCTACTGCCATAGCCTGTCGATATATCAGTTATGACTCCTATTGTATCTTCATTATTCCTGTTAAAAATACATTCCTTTCCCAAATGTTGACGAGCGGCTTCCATATTAGCTGGTTTCCCAGCAGTTACTTCTAGCCTCACCTCTACATTCCCTTGTTTTATTTTATGCATAATGATTCCATTAATGTGATTGATTATGTTGTTATTCGTATGCTCCGTTCATTCTCTTCAAAAACTGCAGGATGATTGGAAGGTAATTCACTTACCTTATAACTTCTTTTAATTTCCCTTGCTTCGAGATACTCCTTGGCCATCTCGTCTGGCGAATTTATTTTATTTTCAGTCCCCTTGTTAAAGTTGACTCCAGTGTATTCGTTATAAAATAAATCGATAAGTCGGTTCCACATATCAAGTTTGAGCTCTACAGTTATGTAAATCTCATCCTCATGAAGTTCCTCGATTCTTGCATGTTTCTTGCGAGTGATGTACGGTAAGAAGGAGTATAAGTTTCCTCTTAGTGGTTCGTCTTGACATAAGTAATTCAGTCTTGCTTTGAGCTTGGCTCGGCGTTTTGCCACAGCTGAAGTTCTACCAACTATCTGATTTTTCAGATTCTTCAAGTAATGTTCTTGTTCCTCAAACATTAGTAGAACTTGACCATATGCATCGACCTTTTGTTTGATATCAAGTTGATTTGATTGCCAAACGAGACCTACTGCTTTGTCTAAGCCGTCTCCTTCTGTTCCTAGCTCTTCTTCTAAAATACGTTTTTTCATCAGCATTGCTGCTAATGTAGCTTTATCCCCAGAGCTAGTGGACAACTCGATTTGAAAGTTGCTTTGTTCTTCTTGGGACAAATCCGATTTCTGACTGAGAGAGTCTGAGACCAACTCTTTTCCAGCCGAATTTATTTTTGGTGCCATATTTCCTCACATAATATAATTTCCCAGATAATTTATCCAGAAAGTCTACACCGCCTGTTATTTTCTTACCCAAATTATATTCAGGTAAATCAAACAAGTCGTCAAATGATTCGTACATAGCATGATGTTTTGGCAATGGTTCACCTTTGAAGTTCATTTTTAGACTTTCTTGCTCTGAACATTCAAAACAATATTCATCAGGGTCAGATGGGTCTGTGAAGAAGCGTTCATGACACTGAGAACAACACTCTTCCACGAGAGTACTATAACCGTTATCCCGTATTTCCTCTCCATAGTAATGAGTCATTTCTTTCACTGTGTTCTTAATCACTTTCTTCATCTCATGTTCCAATATCATATTGTTTATATGTTTTTCTGCTTGTTTCTTCTGCTCTTCTGGAGCCCATAACTTTGGAAGAGGTGTTCTCTTAGCACGTGGTATAGAGTCAATACCGTATAAATATTTACGCAATTTGCGTGGTTGATTCAATTTTGATGGCCCTCCTGCGAGCTTCTTATAAGGTTTCTTATAATGCTTTATTGGTATCATCTTAGCCTTTTGCGCTCGCTGGTAATTTGAGCTACGATATAAAAGTTGTGGAGTATGTGGCATCATCGTAGTCCTATATTTATTATAAAACTTTAGAAATTTCTGTAGGTTATCCTGTAGCTCAGGTAGCATAACATAATCTCGTGGACTATGGTTTTGCATTGTACCATTAAAGAAATTAAAGCCTTTGATACCCAAATGTTCCATTTTCGATATGTCCGAGAATAATCCCCTTCCCACTGTTATTCCACAGCTTGCGAGTTTCCTCACGGTCTCCGAATCTTTATATCGGTAAAGCACAACGTCCTTATTGTCATAAGCCCCAGACCTATCAAACTGGAACATCCAATTCCATTGCTTTTGTGGCATATTAAAGAACTGCGCAGTTGAGCGTCCTTGTTCTTCAGCATCTGTTAGCAATAAATCGTAATCATTTAATCCAAGCTCTTTTAAATAAGAAAGCATCAGATATGCTCCAATTCTATTATCCAGAGTCGGGCAATAAACTCGTGTGCCGCTCTTTCGTTCTACTACTTCAAATAAATTAAATGGGAGAACAGTGTCAAGATGCGCGACTGCTAACACGTTACTACCTTGCTCTCCTTCCCTAAAGAAGTAGGGACCATGTTGAGTATCCACTCTTTTGCCAACAACGTCAAAAGCGTCTATTGGTGCAGCACACACGGCCTCTAATTTTCTCATGTTTATTGGAGGATATTCTACTCCATACAGCTTCTTCTTTTTGAATACGTTAGGGTTTACCATTTGATTCTCCTGTGATTATTGTATAAATTGTAAAAGACCACCTGTATAAGGTCTTGCTTGTAGAACTACTCCGTCTGCTGCTGTTTGAGCCCAGGTGGTTCCCCAGAATGCAGCTTGTTCTGCAGTAATTGAAGTTGTTGCTTCAACTCTTTCTGCTTCAGGTTTTCCTCCTAAATAAGGCATTGCTTTAAACTTCTTAGTATCGACCTTAGCTGGTTTTGTAGAACTTTTGTCGCACACAAAAATCTTAGTACCTGTACCTAAAACTTTAAGCGCTTGTATCTCTGAACTTGCTAAAGCATAAGGGTCGCTATTCACATACCAACCGCAGTTACGGTAGCTAACCATTGTAGCATAACCTTCCAGATAAGCATTTAATATAGTAGCTGCAGTTTTAGTTTTGATTCCACCATAGGTGTTAAATAGACAAACTGTTTCATCATCTATCTTCTCAGTGTTTATCCAACTTCGACTATACCCTATATATATGTTTTCATCATCGTTATAAGGGACTGCTCCCCTAGAACCTAGGTTGCTAGTTCTGTCTGCAGGAAGTTTTGTAAATAATCTAAATGCTAAAAAGTTCCCATTTTCTTGCATTTGCATTCTACTATCAACATAATCTGAACGTCCATACCCAGTTCTAAAGAAGCAAGAACCTGAGTCCCCAAATTCTCCAGCAGACCAATTGAAAGTGTCTGTGAAATCAAAGTAATAAGTAGAAGGCTTTGGTATTACATCAGAGACATATGCCCCAATTTTACCACAAGCATCATTAGATAGTTTATGGTTTACAAACTTTTTCACATGTGAGCGAAGCCTTTTAATAAGAGAACCATTTTTAGAGTCCCATGTCCACTCTAGTTGGTCAAGCTTATTGACGAGATTACGCGCAATAGCTCGGGCTTCTTTTGTTGCTCCACTTTCTATTATTAGTGGGTCGGCTCCCCTCGATATAACGATGTCTTCTTTTTGCGAGGGGTCAACATCCACGATAACCATATTAAGAATCTTTGTTACTATGGATATATCCATCTCAAAGTCTTGTGGGCCAAGCACAACTTGTCTTAATATGTTAGGTTCGAATTTATCTTTGAATGTTTTGACTGCTGATTTTTCTGTGATTTTTTCCATAAAAACCTTTTAAAAATTAAAGTTATTTTGTTGATTATCTCTTAGAATAGACGTCAGGTTATTAACCCTATTCGTCCGTTCTTCTGCTGATTCAATTTCCTCAAACTGACCATACTCTGGCAATACCTTAATAGGGTAAGTAAAGTTTTCAGAAAACCTTGTCTTTTCTCCTATAAGGTAATAGTCGTCTTGCTTGATTCTGTCAAAACCATAATATTTCCCAGGGTAGTAGCTAAAGAATATATATGATGATAACTGCTTAATTAATCCAGACCATTCAATGTCCGAAATAGTTGGTTTTTTAACTTTACGCAATTCTACTCCTTTTCTTACTTGGCTTAGAATCACTCCTACAGATTTTGTTGAGATAGCTAAAGATTGCAGACTCCTCATATTCTGTCCAATTTGTATATTGTAGTCCGAAGAGTTACTAGCTACTTTTGCAAATTCTAATAGCTGAATAAAATCTAAGAACCATACATCAAACCTATGTGTCATCTGTATCTTTGCAATATCTGCTACTCCAGCAAAAGATGCAGGGTTAATAATCTTAACTCGGTCTTCACGCCAAGCCTCGATATTCATCATTTTCTTCTTTACTTCTTCTTTGTTATATTCTTGCGAGTATATCTTACTAATAGGGATTCCACAAATTCTCGCTATTTGCTTCTTCATTAAGTCAGTCTCTAACATTTCTTTGGAGAAGATACCTATATTGATATCTTTATTTCTCTCTGCCATCCGAAATGCCTTATCCAAAGCTAATGTTGTTTTGAGGTGACCCGAGTCCCCAGCAATTGTTATTATCATACCACGAGCATAACCACCGACAAATTTATCGATATCTTTGAAACCAGTGGATAATACATCACCAGGTTTTTCACTAAGAACTTTATCAAGTATGTCAACATTCTTGTCAACTTTTGATTTAGAAGTAAGACTACCTAAAATTCCTTGTGCATATAAAGCGGTTTCATATTGGTCTTTCCCATTTATCATCTGGCTTTTTAAGTAATCACCAAACTCATATAATGCGCGCTTTTGTGAATTGTCAAATAGGATTTCTAAATAGCTTTCTACTTCTTGTTCAGATACGGCGTCCAACTCTACTAAGTCAGTTGCTTCTATATCTTTGTTCCCGATATACTGCCCTTTGCCTAACTTGTCCCATAATACTATTGGGTCAAATACCTCAAAGAGCTTGATAGCCTTATATATGATTTGATGCTTTTCGATATGGAAGTCATCAGCTTTAATTACCTGCAACTTTGCGATTTTCTTTTCCTTAGCTTCATAAGGATTAAAGAAATAGCCCAGTACCTTTTCTTCTGCATCATAACTATAAATCATTTATATTGCTCTCCCAATAATTAGGGGTTTAGAACTTTCTCCCTCTACTGCATGACCATCAATGAATCTGTCTTTCTGAACCACATTATTGAGGGCTACTTTTACAAAGTAATTTGGATGAGGGAGTTTACCATTGCTTGTATCTTTTGCTTTTAAATAAACCTCTAAAGCACGTTTGACAGTCTCTTCTGAAATATCATATAGTTTTATACACAATGATTCAGCTTGGTGTAGATAAGACCATCTATTACTCTTCCTATGGGCGTCCAAAGCTTGGACGACCGATGAAACGTGGCGCAAGCCACGTCCCATAAGGTTTTTTTCTACTTCTTCTGTTTTAGATAATGTCATCATCTAAGTTGAAATCCTTATTAAAAGGTGTATCGACTTGTTCAGTTATTTTCTGATAAATAGCAGTAGCAATTTCTGCTGGCATCAGTTTATAATCTCCAGATAGATTAGGGACATTTTGGCCTCTCAGAGGGTATTTAGATACAGTTATATTACCCCATTTGTCATCGCCCTGTGGGGGCTCATAAGTTCTATAGAGTTGTGTAACCATACCAGGCACGGGTAATACTTGCTCCCCGTCTTCCTCTGGTAATGCCAAATCTTTCGCAAATGCAAAAGTAAAGAAGTTTTGGAAATAGTCATCAATGTAAGAATCTTTCTCGTCTTGCGGTAAATTTGCAAAACCATCAATTTTCACAGTCATATACTCTTCTGCAGCTTCTAATGTACACTTGCTGTTGATTTTTGTCTTCGGGTCGTTGTTACCCAAATATACGTCAGCACCAGTAGTCTCATCTTTAAATCTAAAATAAGACTTAGGACCTCTATACTTCGTAGCAAGTATGCCACGTTTACCTTGTGGCAAGTCTACTTTGTAACCTTCGGCTCCTTCTGTGATGCTTACTAATTCAACTTCTTTGTCTCCATCCATATAAGAAATTAAAGCTAATGTCATAACTAAGCCATCTCTTACACTGTTAGTCTTTTTCGGTGGTACTGTCCGTAACACCATAAATTTTCCCTCAGTTAAGAGAGGTAACTTAGTTGATTGCTCTACTAAGTCCATTGGGTTGAACCAATTTTCCATGTTATTCTTTTCCTGTATTATGAATTCGTTTTCTTTTTCTTTAACCATATTTCCCAGCGCCTCAGGTAGGTATCAAAATCTGAGCCTAATTGGTTCCATTGTTCTGCACAGATGTCTCCATGCATAAGTGAGACGCTTTTAATTTCTGCAACTAACGCTTTAAAGCGCTTTCTTTCTTCTTCGGTAGGTACGCTTTCTCGTTTTCTATAGATGTCTGCAGCATATCCAAATCTACTCTGAGCGTTTTTAATGGCATCTGTTAATGCCGCTTTCAAGTTATTACCTTTATCGATTATGTCTCTAAAGGTAGGTTCCTCGGGGTTGCCTGATTTGACTTGTACTCTTGCTGCATCTGCTCCAAGCTCAACGTTTCCAGTTATTCTGTCTTCCAATGATATAATCACTGATATCCAGCCCATGGATTCGCTGACATGTAAAAGCGTATATTTATATAGGGGCATGTGGTTTTTAGCCACATAGTCAAGGTATGAACCTTGAACATAGTCAAACCCGTCAGGCCTTTTCTTGACCTTTTCTTTAGGTGTATCGATACCAAATGGTGCGGTAATGTGTTCCCGTATACTCTCTAGAGCGTCTTTAGAGTTAGCTAAGACTTGTAAGTTCGCGAGAGCTTTGATAACATTACTATCTAATGATGATGGGTTTGCTACGTTTTGTGGTGTTAGTGCTAATTCAGTCATATTTATCCTTATAAAATAATAAATATGTGATAATGTGATATTGGCTACTTGTGATTTCACTTTCGATTTATACAATATATGGTATCGGAAGGTTGGTATTCTAGGTTTTGGGGTCTGACCCAATGCCACCGCCTATGATTTTAAAAGGCATGCTATCGGCCCCGTCCAGGAGTTCTGCAGGATACCGTAAATGAAACGGTGTCTCTCCATTCTTTAACTTCCCAGTTGGGTCAACTTCTAACATAGTTGGAGCTTTGCTTATTGTCAGCCACTTGCCTCCCTTTCCTAACCCCTCGGAGCATCTTCCACAACCGTCTCTGAATATATACTTTTCAGTCATTTCATTCTTTTTCTTAAATGCTAACACTGTTCCGCAGTGCCAACATAAAATAACGATTACCTCTTCTTTGTCAAGGTATCCTTTATGATGGTCACAAAGTCCAAGCTGAGCTTGGTTAACAACAAGAGTTTTGGAATAGCATCCAAGGTAGTCACACTTTCTTTTATATACTTTCATATGCACGCTTAATAATTCAAAAAAATAGAGCACAGCTTGCGCCATGCTCAGTAGTTGTTATCTATTGTTAATAATGATGACTTGTGGACTTCCCGAACCTTTGAGTCTAGGTAGTCTTAAGCTCTTGCGTCTGTCACCGTAACCGGCATCAAACTCAATTTCATCATCATAGCAACCGCGATACTTCTGAGCTGTTTTATAGCTCGTCACCAATTCCTTCAAAGCAGTCTTAACTTGGAAGTCTACTCTACTGACTACGCTCGAATCTATGTCCGAAACAGTCTGTATCTTGTAATCTTCTTTTTCAGATTCGCCTCTTAAGTAAATAGTTTTACTTGAAAGGATTATTTCCGGATGAGCATGTGACCTAATCTCCCAACCGTTGCTAGCGCGGAAATACCCGCAATCCCTAACAAAGTCAGTTAGCTCTTCGCTCTGTTCAGTAATCTGAAAGTTAAACGCTCGATGGAAACTTCCGAATTGATAACCTAATAATCTTGCAGGTTTCATTTGAATGTTCCTTTTGCTTATTGTAAGATAGTTAATTTTGATGCTTTTTCCAAATGATTTCGGATAATTCTTAAGCGAAAGAATATGTGTGATACGCGCCAACGCCTACAGAAGGATATTTCGCCTTGCTGTATCGTTTTACTTCCTCAACGAATTCCCTTAATGCAGAAAGTAGTAACGCTTTCTTATTATCACGAACTGAGTTCCTGATAAAACGTGTAGTATCTACTTTCATTGCATAGGCACCGTTTGAAGGTCGTAAGTACAAAGTATTCTTAGAGTCTTTAAACTCTGGGAAACCTAAGCCTTCTTCGCCCAGTTTGATAACCAGACCATGCTTAGATACAAAGTTGTATCTCTGAAGGTACTCTGTGACATGAGGGTGTTGTTTAATTATTTGAAAAGATAGTGCTTCATGCATAGGCATGAGTACAAAGTCCAAATAACCTTTACCCTTATCATTATTTTCAGACATTTAATGTCCTCCGATGTTGTTAAACAATATTTAATTAAATACCCCTAAGTGGTTTTGGACGCCAATAGGGGTTAAAATGAGGACACCTTAATATATAGGTGATGAGTAATACTCGAGATGGAGTCCATAAGTCCTCTTCATGGCGCAAGCTTTCTTCGCTCCTCTAATTGTTATATCAGACTCGTGGCGAAAAGATTGGATATCGCTCTGATTTCTTATTTTGACTATATGCTTTGATACATACTGCGCTCTCCAAATGGTTTGTATTGCTCTCGGTTTTAAAATTTTAATAAAAAAAGTACTTGACTTTTGACCAAAAATACGTTACCTTAGCAGGTATAACCCGCTCAAGAGAATGTTTTTTTAATTTTTATGCGTT
>Ga0222691_1000246_pt1 | contig 21182 bp, 15 predicted proteins | sample AntAcemetage1237_FD_179839 | JGI IMG/M metagenome (GOLD analysis project Ga0222691, IMG submission 179839) | Saline water microbial communities from Ace Lake, Antarctica - #1237 | ecosystem: Environmental > Aquatic > Non-marine Saline and Alkaline > Saline | place: Antarctica: Ace Lake... | reverse complement strand
ATAATAATAAAATGTCGTCTTCTTCATTAGGGGGTCTTCCCCCTATCTCTAGTTCAGACGAAGGTCTTTCCACAGAGTTTTCAAATTTCGCGTCTCGTCTTGAACATCAACTTCAACAGACTTCTACAGAGACTTCTGATATAGCATTGTTTGGGACACAATCTGTTTTAAATACAGCAGAATCATACCAACAAACAATACGGGCTATGATTGATGCAGGTGCAATAGGTGCTACAGAGGGGGCTGCAGAGATTGCGGCAATAGAGGCAAATCTTGTAAAAGGAAGGGAATCACAAGCAATGTTAAAGGAGTTGTATAATAGGGCGGCTAGTAGTACAATGGATCTATTCAAGTCCATTGGGAGAAAACGTGATAGTATCCATAGCGCTGTCGCAGAAAAGGCAGTTGAAACGGCAAAGAAAGTCAAACAAACAGCACAAGCAGCATCCGATAAAGCTCGCGCTATTTATGATAAAGACTTTAAGGCATTTTCTGATATGACGGCAACCATAGAACAAAAGGAAGCTGCATTTAAGCTCCAGTTACAGAAACCATTTGACGAAGCAAAGTTGGAGCAAATGTCTGCGGATATCAAACAGCTGAATGTAGAACTTAGGCCTATAAATGCACGCGTACAGGCTTCAAATTCTATATGGGAAGAAGCCGCAGCTGACCTTAAGAAATTCAGATCTGAACTTATACAAATTGTCAAGGATAGCGAACAGTTTAAAACGGCGACTACTATAGCAAATGAAATTTCAAAATTGGCAATAGGGGGGGATATTGCAGAAGTAATGCACCCTATATCCCAGATAGGAAAGCAATTAAAAAGATCGTGGAATCTGATAAGTAAGGGGTACGTATCGATTGCAGACAAAGCCATAGAGGGCGACGCAACATATACAGAATTTTTGGCAGAGATAAAGAATGTAACTCAAGACGAACTGGATATTGAAAATACTAGGGTTTCAAAACAACTAGAGGAACTACGTAATATATTTATATCCACTGGTAGTAAAGAACAATTGACCAAAGAAGTTCTAGCAAAGACTGCCCAATGGATGTCTCCATCGTGGAGATATGCAACTGCAGTGTATGATGATTTAGAATCCGTAATTGCAAAGTTTGATAATCTGGAGTTTTTCTCTGATTATGTTTCTTCTATCGCATCTGCAATTGCAATGGTTACCAGGACTATTGCGAGGGGTACGCTTGCTGGGGTATTTAAAGGATTGGAGTTTGTAATCGGAGAAGCCCTTACTACAGTATTAGTGGACACAGGTATTAGCGTAATAGAAGCTATTGGTACACTTACATCTATGTTTTTGGCTCCACCAATACAAGCGGTTATATTGTCCGTATACTTGGAGATGGATGCGTTTAAAGTTCACAACTTTCAACAATGGGCCAACGATTTTTTAAGTGTTTTTATTACGGCATCTGGGGTGGATTCATTCCCTAAGCTCAGAATTGCAGAATATCCAGAATTCACACAGATTGTTAATCCAACAAGTAAAGAAATACAATCCCCCCCTAAGATGTGGGAAATAGATCACAAACAATTAAAAACTGTTATGGACTTTTGGGGGAAATTGTTTATTTCAGAAACGAATAGACGAGGTTCTAAATATCCTCAGTATACGCCACTGCCTAATTATTCTGGAATTTGGAGACTTCCTGGTAAATATATAGACCCAAACCACCACCCACATGATCCAATCGAGAGAATTGATAAATGTAAACAGATAGAAGTAAGTTTGGATGTAGGGACTCTTGTAGACAAGAATGGATTAGCTACCGGAGTGGACAAAGGGGGGAATTTATCTTCTAATCTTATACCAAGGAAGAAGGGGTTGATTAGAAATCTAGTAGATTTCCCGTTATATGAGAATACATTGGTATGGCCTGCAAGGGAAGGAAGTTTTGTACAGACAAATGGAAATTTAACACGTGAAAATATAGATCCAACACTTTTAAAGTTGTGGACAGGGTGGGCCAGGGATGGTACATGGGGTACAGTATACAGTGCAGAAAATGCAACGCTTGGAATTAAATTAAAGGCCGCAGAGACAAATAAAATAGATTTTCAACAGTATATGTCAGCAGACAGGAATTCTCCGTTTGCATGGCATGAGCTTAAACAATGGGCGGACGGAAATGCTGGAAAGAAAACAATTGTACAGCAAAAAATGAAAGGCGTAACACTTGAATTACTCGAAGAGGAAATGAAAACAGATTATCCTGTAAAGGCACGATCTACATTCGAAAAGCTTATGTTTCCTACAGAGAATTCCGAATTAGAAAACCAGTCTACGTTAGATTTTGTGAATATGGTTTTTTACAAGACTGGGAGGTATCCGTACACTCCTAATGCGAGAAAATTCTACCAGAATGTAATAACCAATCACAAGACGTGGGTAATTGATTACCAGCAATTGACTCCTGATACCTTTATAGACGTAGTAGACGATAGGAAATCATCTAGCGCTGAAATTTTAAAGTTTACTAGTGTGGTTAACGAGTTTGAATTGTATATAAAATCATTAAAGAAGACACAGGGGGATACAGACGCTTCATGGAAAGTTGCATTTAAAGAAACGCTGTGGAAAACATATGTACTGGATACTTCACCGAGAACGGAATGGGGGTATATAGTAAGAAACTTGAATCAATTTATTGCAGAGATTCAAATGCAAACAAATATTATGCTTGGAAAGAGAAAGGCTAAGATATGGAATGAGTATATGTCAAGGGTGGCAAAGGTTGGAATTCCATTAAACACAAATAGATTTCATAGGTTGTCGTTTTGTGCCAGGTTGAACCAGTTGGTATATTCAGAGGATGTTACCACGTCAAAAGGGATAATAAAACAAATAGAAGAAAAGGGGGGAAAGTTATTAGAGAATAGGCTTATTACTACTGGATTGAGCACTAAAGAAGAAGTCTCGTGGGTAAAAGGGATTGCAAAAGTAGTGTTTTTACCAGAGAGTGCAAGTGTAGATTTACCGGTATTCTTTGGGGATCTACATTGTAGGATTATTATTGTCCCAAAGCCAGAGATCACGTGCTTTGTAGTGTTTAGGGGGACAACAAACTACTGGGAATGGGCTATAGATTTAGATTTCACAGCTGCAGCGTATGGATCTATTTCAGATAATGGACAGGGAAAATATAAAATGAATCTTCATACAAAAATGGACACACCATTTAACGAGTTCACAGATGTAATATGGGGAGACCCAGATAATTTTGCATTGCATAGAGGATTCTTAAGAGCTTGGCTAGTGTTTAAGCCTATGATTATGAAACAAATGGACGAATTGTATAAAAAGTATGAAATAAAAGATGTGATAGTAACAGGGCATTCTTTAGGGGCAGGGATTGCACAGATTGCATGTTTAGAATTCCCATCTGTTCCAGTTAAACAGAGTTCCACTGGGGCCAGTGCTTTAGCGTTACTGGGGGGTCTTAATGCTGCCCCAAAGGTTATTATGAAACGACCACATTGTTATTGTTACTCATCTCCGGCAGTTGGAGATGATAGGTTTTCATGGCATTTTGTAAATCAAACTTCAGAGAGTGGGCATGTATATATAGATGCAGATTTGATTACATTGATACCCCCAATCTTAATACCGGCAAGTGATAGCTGGTCTGGTGCCATTGTAATGTCTGTTATTTCGGATGTAAAGAATTTGTTAGAAGCAGACGGTGGAGATGTAGGAGCAGCGTGGATAATTCTCAGTAGGGTATTTAAACATTTCAATCTACCATTTAACCCTGCACAATGGAAGACCGGAAATGCAATAGACTGGGGAAAGATACGAAACTCTCTTGTAAGGATAATGACTGCATTTGGTAAACATAGAGCTGTAAGAGGAGGAGGGGTATTTCTACGACTGACAGCGACTGATAGTGGAGCGTTTACAGAAACGTCTGCGGATCCAGGAAGTACGGCTGGTGGGATGTCTATATTTGCACATGGTGTAGTAGGACCCAGCGAATTAGAGGCAAGACATTCATTAGATAACGTTACTCTTGCAATGGATAGAGTAGCAGCAGAACACGAGGATTTATTTGACACTATAGATAAAACAGAACATCCACAGTGGGGGGATGCAGGAACATCTAAACCCGATAAACCTATTTTGAACCCCCCAACGGCGGCAGTGTTAAAAAGTATACAAAGGGGAAAGGTGATAGGTATTACGACTACTAATAAACGATACGCGCGATATCACCAAGTATCTCCAGAACATATAGACCATCACGATATAGTGTGGTTACCAGATGTAGAAGAGATACATAGAAAACAAAAAAGACAACAATCTCGACATAAGAAGAGACGTGTCATGGAAGGAGAGTATCATGGATATTAGTTATTTTTTAAACGGATGTACGAGGAGTTACTTTAAATACTAGTTTTAATACTTCTATACAGTTTGACGGAACTTGACATTGCTGTGTAGATGCCTGTCCTTCATCATCATTCACAAAATATCGTACGGTACCATCTGCATTACGCTTTGTGCCTGTAACGGCTGTACTATCCGCCCAATCTTCTGTAAACCGTGCTACTCTTTTCTGTATAGGCCATGTACCAGCAAAGCTAGCATGTACCTTTAGGTTTTGTTGTAAATGTACATTTTCCATCATCATAGGAGTAGACGGCCATGCTGTGTTTCTATTTACTGATAGTCCTAGATCTGTAGGTATAAGTAATTCTAGGTTATTTCCAGCCTGTGAAATATCCGTTCTAAATTGATGTCCTTGTGTCATTCCAGTGATGGACACATTAATATAACCATGATTTAAATGAGTCTTTGTAATCGTTCTATTCTCCCCTGATACTCCGTATACGGTAGATGTAACGCCTGCATTATTTACCGTATGTAACTTGTTCGTCGTCCCTCTATGAGGAGTTGTTGTCCCAGTTTGATTTCCAAAGTTTCCTAACCCAGGTTCCCCTACAAGTTCTACTGATGCATTAATCAGTTCTACATCACATAATTGCAAATCTCCAGATGTAACAAATTCTTGTCCTTGTCTCGTCACCCATAACGTCATTAATTTGGAACGATGCGTTTGATACCTATGTGCAACCCCATCGGGGCCTAGTACATGATTCGACATTCTATATCTGACACGGTAGTAAAAGAGTTGGTATTTTACTATAGTGTCAGATATAACAACTATGGCTGACATTGATATGGAGGGCACCTCTGCCTCTAAAGTAGGGGGTAAGCGCAGTACACCTGAAGTTGGAGAAGAAGATGCCGTGTTCGAGTTTAAATCCACACCTACACTTAAAAAGGGCAAAAGTGATAAAGAAAGCAAGCCAATCGATCTTTCTATTACTGGAAAGAGTACCATCAGTGTAGGGAACTATATTGCAGTTGTTGGAGACAGTGATCTTCGGATTGTCGCCATAGGATATCAAAACAAATCAAAAAATAAAATCGCTACATTTGAGATCTCAGAGGATGGGATTGTGGGTAAAAGACAAACTAGTGTTACCCCTAATGAATTTATTTCTAAATACGATCATGTGCTTCGTACTACAGAAACGATTAATTTACAAAGGGGTAATTTTTTAAATCCACGTAAATTACACGGAAAGGTGGAAGAAATAAAGAATACTCCTAAACCAGTAGAGAGTTCTACTGAAGATAAATTAGAAAAGGAAACTACCTCTGAGATGGACGTTGAAGTACAAGGCGACCAACCGTCGGAAAACAAGGTAGATGAAACAACTGAAATATTGGAATCTACACAGGATGTATCCCAGGTAAAAATCCTTGATCCGACTACTGTACCAGTTGTTGAAGATGAAACGGTTGTACCAGAGAAATCAGAGGAAACCAAAGACGAGAATGAAGATTTGGCTGTACTTGTCGGGGGAACCAGTGAACCTCCTAAAGAAAAACCCCCTACTACAAGATTAACTATTATGGAAACACAGTTATCTAGGTTATTAGAACATGCAGAGAATACTACAGATGTAGACCTGTCACAGATGTATTTCGAAAAGGCAGGGGATTTACAAACCCGTATAGATACCTATAAGAATATGCCAACAGAACTCAAAAAGGCGGAAAAGGACAACGAGGATACACGAAAAGCAGAGATGGAGACTGTAGAAGACAACACTACAAAGCAGAGAAAGAGTGTAGCTAAAGAGTCCAACTCGCCACAACAACAATTATCTACAGAAAATATAGTCGCGCCCATTACCGTTGATGCATCGACAGGAGGTGCTGTAGATATGGAAATAGATCAGGTATTAGACAGTACATCTGCTGGTGCAGTAGAAGATAAACCCCGTATAGTAAACGGTCTTGTGTCTCCAACAGAAGTAGATACACACAATGGAGATGTGAACGAGTCTGTAGATAACGTACTATTGGGATCTCTAACACGTGCACATGAAGATGTTATAATGGAAGGAGATGGGCCTGGAACAAGTGCGAATGCTCAAATTATAAGTAATATCCAATCTGGTGTACAAGATGACATGGAACAAGTCGTAGAACACGGTCCTGGAGAGGGTGTTGCAATGGATGAATCCATGTCTGCAGAAGAGATTCAAGCACAATTGGAACTTGATAAATTGGATGCAAAAATGAATGAAATGGACCAATCACCTACAAGTGGTGATATAGATGGAGCAGCGTTTCAAGCATTAGTGGCAACACGAAAGATACTCGTTGCACAAGTTGAAAAGCTTAAAACAGATAAAGCACTCCGTTCCAGTAAATTACAGAGTGATCCAAGAAATGTTCAAGATATTACAGGAGAAGAATCTGCAAAGAAAACAGCACATGAAGAATCACTTGCACAAATTCGTAAAGGTATACCCGATTTTGCACAAACAGCCGCCCAATTACACGGTAGACCTTCCCCCTTTGGTAAAAAAGGTTCAACTGTACCCTTTGATCAAGATAGTCTTGCACATAATAAAAAGTTATATGTACAAATGCTCAAGGATAATCAGATAAGAGATCTTCGAACATCACAAGCCCCTTCAATAAAACAATTGTTTGGAGAAACAGTCGACGAGACGGGTAACAAACTTCAACCTCCAGATTTTGGTACAACAGGACTTGGAACACCCGTTTTTGTCCCCGCTGAATCAAGAAATAACTTGTATGATATCTATACAAACATGACGGTTACAGATAAAGAAGCGGTAGGATTTAGAAAAGAGATGGTTCCTTTATGGGACGAGTTTAAACGCGGCAGAGTACATGCAGGCGTGAGTGAAATGATGGCAATGCCTACCCGACTACTCCGATCGGACCAATCCAGTATTAAGAATGGACAGAGACTTCGAACAGATATAAAGGAACAAGATGAAACGTTTGGGTATTTTATGTATTGGTTGTTACACGACAAGTTGGATACTTCTCGTCTATATACATGGCGGTCCTTTCTAGGATTCGCTGCATCGATGGGATATAATGACCTTAGCCAAGCAGATATTAATTGGATGATCACAGGGAATCCAGATGGAAACCAAAGTTCCAATACCAATTTTAAATCTATAGAAGCACCAGAAGGAGAGGATTCACTTGATGTATCTCTTGATATTTTTGGAAATACCCTGACTAGAAGTACATTGAATCATTTACATGCACAAGTCATTGGTAATCCAGAACCTCAAGTTCAATATCCTTCTCGTAATACGTCTCCGTCTGCCTCTCCTATTGATCACAGTATCCATCCAGATGGATCTTCATTTGATGATCGTAAGAATAGACGTACATTTGCTGGACTGCCAAATAGTGTAGTCAACATTCCAGATCCAAGAGTCTCGAAGAGAGGGGGGCAAGATGTGCCAAACGTAAGATTGGTAACAAAAAGGAATCCCAAATACGACCCTATTATACAAAAGAAATTAAAACCAGGAGATCCACTTATCGTACCAGAATTTATAACAGAAGAGGTTCCCGATATAGGAGCAGGATCAAAGGATATTGGGGCAATGATACAAGCAGCACAATCGGATAGATTAATATCTTCACTTCCTAGTAAATTGTATGCTCCTATACACGCACAGGCAGTCGATAGGTATTTGGGGGCTAAAAACTATCAACGGTTATCACTTTCTCTCGAGAGATACATGAAGTCGTATTCTCAACATCCATGGGGACCCACTGATTTCCAAGATATGTTTAATTGGAATACATATACTATGGCATTGTACGGACAGATGTTGTATGCGTTTGTAACAGATATCCAGATGCAACGTAATTCTCCTGTATTCGACATGTCTGAACCAGAAGGAGTTGGAATAGAGTATATGGAATTGAATGAATTGATAGCAGAATTGGCTAGTTTTCAACAGAAATCTGAAGACAGAGGAACGCGTGTAGATGATGCAAATCCGTCCAGAAATAGTATAGAAGATCATTTAAATAATTTTTATGAAGGCAGGGATTCGTTGGATAAACAAAAAATGGCAGAAGGAAATGCAGTTATTATCTCTACTGATGACCTACCCCCTATTCCGTCTTCTGTTACCCCTGGAGATGTTACACCCGACGCAGTAGATCCAGTGCAACCAGAGCCAGGCCCTGTTATTCCTCAACCAGTAGTACCACCCCCAAATCCGTGGGGGCCTGGTCCCGATCCAAGAATATATCCAGATCAACCTTATTCGTTCCCGGATAATGATGTGCGCAGTGACCCATCTATACCACTACACCCAGAAGACCAATTCGATCCAAACGATAGATCTAAACCACATTTACCACCAAGTACATTGTTTAGTACAATGGCTGGAAAAAGTAAACCACCTGTACGTATCGGTGTAAGAGAAATGGATAATGGAATAAAGAGAGGGTCTATGTCTGGTCTTCCAGATCGTGAACATGATCCTATAGTAAATAGTAGAAAGCGTATGTTTGATATGTTTCATGGTAGATAGTATATCTGAATGTATAGTAAAAGATGTCGTCTAAATTAGATTCAGATCAAGATGATAATGACAGTCTTTTGTCGGATGATGAAGGACAATATAAGGGAACTTTGTCCAGACTTCCACCTGGAAATCATCCCGATACAAAAAGACTTGAAGAGCTTTCATTTGATGATTTACCAGAGGGATTTTTTATTATCGTGTATGGTGCAAGGCGGACTGGTAAGACACATGCAGTTTCGGTATTGCTTGAGGAACTTAAGGGGAGGTTTGATTTCGCGTATTTGTTCAGTAATACAGCCTTATTGCACAAGGGACAAAAAGGAGAACTTGACTTTGATATGATAGTAGAAGATGCCAAGTTTCAGGGGTTTGACGAAGAAGCATTGAATGCTATAATAACACGTCAAAAGGCTGTAATGATGCATAACAACAGTACAGAGAAAAAAAGAGATAAAAAACCAAATAAAACATTATTAATCTTTGACGATTTCGTACACGAAAAGGCCATTCGATATAGTAAAATTTTTACAGAGTTACCCGTACTTGGTAGACATTACGAACTGTCTGTGATATGTCTTACACAAGGATATTCACAAGTTGCTAGTGGAGGTCTAAACAAGGCGACGAGGCAGAACGCCGATATGGTAATGACATTCTTACCACGAAGTCTTACAGATGTGGAGAATGTAGCCAGTTGGTATTTAACAAAGGATAAAGTAGAAAACATGTGGTTTATAAAATCAGTTTGTCAAGAAGAACATCAGCTATTGGCTATCGATCTTACGAGTCCACATGAAACAGAATTTCCAAACTATTGTTATTCGTATAGAGCACCTGCAGATGTTCCTAAATATAAACTTGGAAAGGTTCAATGGAAGATACAAGAAGAGGAAGAGAAAAGACAGAAAAAGGCGGCTCTTGCATCAAAGGTTGAAAATGAGCGTGCATTTTATGTAGGGATGGGACAAATGGAGAAACAGCAGCGTATAGGACAGGCTACAGGTCTGCCACCTAAAAAGTTTGGTAAAATGTCTCTATTTGATGCAGCAAGAGGTCTACAATAATAATTATATCTGAATCAACTATAAAGAATATGGATTCGTATGCACTTGGATATACCAGTAAAACGTCTCGTTCGTTTACACTTGGAACACAACACATACAATTTAAACCAAAGGCTTCACCGGTTATTATCAAGGATGCCTCCCAAGAAGAACCCCCCAAAGAAACAACACCCGCAGATGCCCCCAGTTCAAGTGAAGAAACAAATACGGAAACCGAGGGCGAAGAAGAAAGCCAAGGAGCAGGAGTCTAAGGAGATCACACATGCACCCGATGTTACTATACAACCGCATATTAGTATAGCATTAGAAACTAATCAACGTTCTGGTACCCGTAAATCTATATATACTTTAAGTAACAATAAAATAACACCAAATAAAAAAATTAAAACTGAAACTAAACCTGCTAGATACGGATCTAAACAGGGTCTCCCTGGTCCAGGGTCGGACTTTGCTGCGCCTATCGTAAGATCCGCCCCTAGGGGTATATATGATATGAGACAGTTGTTAGTGAATGGTAAAAACAATGAAGTACCCGATGAGTTTGGTGTTACGAATAAAAATAGAATGCCTATGCAGAATATAGTCCCCACTTCTGGGGGTAAACATAGCGGTAGAACCGGCCCAATTCGTTGATATTTATATCTGATGTTATCGTAAAAGTAATACCCCTTTATATAAAATATATAACCAAACTCTCTTAAAATCATGGATCTCGCTATTGAAGCAAACCGTAATTCTGCTCTGCATAATACTATGCAACAGGTGCTTGATGTATACAATCCGTTGTTACATAAAGCTCGTCCTACTGTAGTAAATCAAACCAAACATAGAATCCGTGTTAACCCAACACGATGGGGAAATACCCTAGATTCATGGAATGGTTCTAGATCGGCCAGGTTTGATTTGCCTCGTATCGGATCATTGGTAGATTTTACTTTAAAATGTGCATTTCGTATCCCTGGAGAAGCACCTACTGATGCAGAACGCCAAACAAATGGAGATAGAGGGTACGCTAAGCGTGCATTGACACTTGGAACAATCACAGATAATACCAATGCAACTACAAATATCGGCCGAGGGCGTCTTGATAGGCTATATGCAGATAGATTGTTAGGGTTTAATATGATTGAGAGGTATACAGTTAGTTCAAAATCTCGTCAGATCTTTACCGCATCGGGGGAATATCTACTTGTGAGATATTCACAGATGGATGCAGACATGAAGGCAGCAGTAATGAACTCTATTACCCCCGTAGACCCAATGGCTGCAGATTGTGATGACATGTTTTATTCCCCTGGTACTACCTATACCATGGCTATTCCATTGTTTATGTTTTTCAATGAACATATTACAAGTGCATTGGATGTTAATTTCTCTGAAGAAGTACATATTGACATTCAGTTTAGAGCCCCTTCTCAATTATTTTATTATGGACAACTAGGAGATTTGAGTCATGTAAATACATTTGCACAAGCGTTAGTAGGAGCTGGTATGGCTGCTATACAAGGGTATCAAGGCGCAGGTACTGGGACTAGTGCTGGGTTGATTTGCTGGGATCAAGCAATTCATGATACTGCAAATGGTACAGCAGATGATGCAGTAGGGATGGTAGAACGAGATTTAGCAGCTTCCAGTGGTACAGATGCACAGATTTCATTGATGCAGACATGGACCGCTAATCATATTCGTGGTATACAAGCACCTTTTGACAACCCAGGAGCTGCATATGGTCCACAACTTGCGACTTCTACATCTGGACCAACTTTTTCATATCCCGATGTTGATTCACTCGGAGAATCGGTACAAATTCAATTTGAAGGAAATGCAGATTATATTGTACAAGATACAGATGCATATAGAGCATTACGCGCACAACAGTTTCCAGAAGGAACTGGGTTAACTACAATTGTATATGATACATCCCAAGAAACATTTAGTAATTTATTTGCATCGACTACTTCTTCTGGAAATCTATTAGATGTTCGAAGTGGAGGGTCTTTTACAGATCCTGGACAGTCTGCAAGTGGATTAAGTATTGGAAACTCTACACGATTTGTGGATTTACAATTAAAGACCAATCATTTGGCATTTGCTACACATTTCATGATACGAAAACATTCCGATATGGGTGGAGATGGAAACACATCCCCTGGTAGTTCAACTATAACTCTTCCTTTGGTTGGAAGTACCGCTACTGGAAATGTAGTCGGTGCACATAGAATATACAGTAGATGTCTACCAGTACATTATTTTCAACTGTTATCGGCAGGTCGTGTATTGTATGAATCAGACGGAGACAGTCAATTAAACCTGACACAATCTGGATTCTACAATGGTACTGGATTAGATTCTAAATTGGGGGCTACAAGTGGTGAAAATAGATTTTTAACTTCTGGTGCAGATGTAAATCGTACATCTGGTAAACCATTCAATATATATTCTATTAATTTCGGTCTACAAGCTTCTCGATTGGAAAATACTGGATCTATATCATACCAGAATTTAAACAATCCAACCTTGAGAATCTATTTCAAACCAGATACATGGGCAGAATATTCACCCCTTACTCATGCCGGAGGTTCAAACACACAGGCAGATGCTGTGACTGCTGCTGCATTGGGAGTACAAGTAGATGTAGTACACGAATTCTTTAACGTAATCACCATCAACAGTGGAAATGGTGAAATCACATCGGGTCTAAATCAATAGACGTTTATATCTGAAGTTATTATTAAAGACAATGAGTTTCTCTACTGGAACACCACAAAGAAGAGGATCCCAGTCTACTGGTGTATCAAAACGACATGTCGCCCAGACACCCTACCCTGCAGCGGATATACTGCGCCAACCTGCAGGCATTTACAGATCGACGGTCAAGAGAAGACGTACGGCGTCGGTTGGAGACGATGGTGCGACAGGATTGGTTATACGCGGATCTCATGACTATGATCCAATGGAAGGGACCGACCCAGATGGTACGACCCCTCCGATTTCAGGAGCAACGTTATCGAACCCAGATTTCCCCATTAGTTATACGGGAAGGGGAACTTTAAAGTTTGTGTCTCCCGTACGTATAGCTGCGATAGATGGACCATTGAATGTAAATGGAGACATCTATTCAAATGCCGGATTATTAACAAGTACAGACACTATGACGAGCGTTTCATTACAAGTCGGAGGGACAGGAGCAGGAGTAAACTTTACAGAAAATGCATCATCAACATATGCAGCATATCAAGCACATGCAGATAGAGTTCATCTTATTTGTAATTTTGTTTGGTCTAGTAAAGGATCTGTCACAGACGGAACCAATATATTTATTAAGGGATTACCATTTTTATCGCAAACTTCTATACAAAAAGTTACTGTACATACTACAAATATAACACCTGTAGAAATGGGATCTTATTTTGTAGTAGAATCACCTGTAGACTCTACTGAATTACAATTGTATGCTGCGGCATCCTCTACTGGCGTAGAAGTACCAATCACCGGTTTACAGTGTGCTAGTACAGGTTCAATTCACTTTAGTCTATCCTATCCTATTGTAATATGAACATAATAAATTAAACAATCAAAAACCCTATTTTTACAGAACCATAACAACAATTATATAATATATGTTATAGTAAACACCATTTGTTTATCTAATACGACATCACTCCATACAATTTCCGCATATTCGCTATTTGGTGGATCAATTCCATAGAAATAAAATGCACTTTGAGTACCCAGAGTAAGATTATGTAACATTGGAGTGATCTGTGTATATGTAGACCCATCAAAGACATTTCCCGTAAATGACCCAGCACATCTAAACCCTGCTGCCTCTGCAGGAAAAGGAAGACCCGCTACGATTACCCTTTCTGTGCTTGTCAATGTACCTTTTCCTGTTATAACTAGACGCGCAGTACAATGAACAAGGTTACCCTGTCTAGCATAATTTGCACTAACAAGTGTATACGTAGCCACATCGGTTTTACTCTCATCATATAATATTGGTGTCCATGTTCCCTTGGTGTGTTTGGCAGAAGTTAAATTGATATCTCCTGTCGTACTTATATCAATATCTCCAGTATTCGCTGCATTTCCAATCGTAATATCAGAGGTACGAGATGCACTCGTTCCTATATTCAAAGAACCACTGGTTTGTTGTTGACCAATCTCTACCGTACCAGTGGTAGTTCCGCCAATATTCACTGCACCTGTTGTCATTAAATCGATATCTCCAGTATTCGCTGCATTTCCAATCGTAATATCAGAGGTACGAGATGCACTCGTTCCTATATTCAAAGAACCACTTGTTTGAGTCACGCCAATCTCTACCGTACCAGTGGTAGTTCCGCCAATATTCACTGCACCTGTTGTCATTAAATCGATATCTCCAGTATTCGCTGCATTTCCAATCGTAATATCAGAGGTACGAGATGCACTCGTTCCTATATTCAAAGAACCACTTGTTTGTTGTTGACCAATCTCTACCGTACCAGTGGTAGTTCCGCCAATATTCACTGCACCTGTTGTCATTAAATCGATATCTCCAGCATTCAATACATTTCCAATCGTAATATCAGAGGTACGAGATGCACTCGTTCCTATCTTCAATTCACCGGTCGTCTGGACATGTCCGATACTTGTATCTCCATTCGTCTGTGCATCTCCAATGACTATTTCACCCGATGTAACTCCTCCAAGGTACAGACCCGACGTAGGATACACTCTAATAACCCCCCCTGTACGTATATTGATATCAGATGAAGCAGTTTGTTCTCCAATATCGATAAGGGCATTTCTAGATGGATTTGTACCCAGGTTCAATCCGCCTGTTGTTTGATGGACACCGATATCGATATCCCCAGTTTGTGTACGCAACTCTAGGTCTTGTGCACTGCTTTGATGTCCAATGATAGTACTCCCTGTCTTTGCTGCACTGAATCCTACGGCAATGTCTCCTGTCGTACATGAACTTCCGATAGATATAGATCCCGTATCTACAAAGTCTCCTAGTCCTACATCACCCGATGTGATATTTCTTCCAAGTTGCAAGTCCGTAGACGGCGAGGCGGTATTTACTGTTTGGAAAACCATCTTGTATTCCTTTTACTATACAGTCAGATATATCTGAATATATATTAATACAATCGTATATGGCAGAATACATGGACTTTTGCAAATGTATTCCGCCACTCAAAGTCTCGAGTCCCCGTCAATCGATTCGTATTCCGACAGGGGGAGATTCCACGAACTGCTCGACAGGTTCGATCAAGCGGATTCCACTGAAACGATACGAGTTACACAAGAGGAGCCGTGGGACTCCAAAGGAGAAGACCTGTTGTGTATATGGTTGGCTTCTACCGAACAAGAAGCTAGTAAGCATCGTACGAGAGGGTTCAGACTCAAGCGACTCTACAAGATCTTTGGAATCTTATCCATCGTCTCAGCGGCAATCGTTTTCTTCTGTTCTAACATAGATATACCACCAGACACAGGGACTGAATCGTTTGTACGTGTATTTGTATCGTTTTTAAATCTTATTATAGCAAATTTAGTCAGTTTTCTTGATTACGGTCCAAAGTATCAGAAACAATTCGAATTTGAAGGGAGGTATCTAAAGGTATCTGTAGATATAAAGTCTATTTTGGCTTCTACAAAAGACTATAGGCCCCCAAAGGATAGAACTCTAGCAGAATATAAGGAACGCATAGCAAATCTATATGCGAATGCACCCGAAGTGTAAAATTGTATCTGAACATATAGTAAGGAAGGCAAGATGCCGGGACCACCATTGAGTCAAACATTTACCTATACAGGAACACCTGGTACTGGTAAGGGGTATGATAAGCCAAATACGTTGGACCGGGAAATGATACAGACAAACAGATTCTTCATTAGTAAAGACACTGGAACACATTCAAAAACTCCTACTCGAAACAAGATCGTAAGAAATAGTAACGAAGGTCAGGGTGCGGGAGGTTCTCATATAATCAACAAAGAAGAGACAGTATAATACACAATGATAGAAGAAGAAAATATAGATCAAAATGTATCAGAAACAGAAAGGCCAGAAACAGAAGGAATCCAATCAGGAGATAGAGCTCAATCCCAATTTGGATATGGATCCCTCCGGTCGCATACTAATCAATCAGGAACCTCTGGTAGAGAATTCAAGCTCATCCCGAGCGTCGCGGCGGTCAGCTCGGCGTTCCCGTATTCGGAGGCGCTTGTCAGAGCAAAACATCCAGTCCAAGATTTCTGGGTATACGACGGAGCACATCCTGGACTCGCAGACAGGGGAAAAATCTCAACTTCTCTTGATCAAGTCCTGCCCAACAAACGAGTCAAAGAACAAGATGCAGTTGAATGGAATCGAGTCGGGAGTAAAAAAGGATGGATGTTTAACGGAACACCCCAACAAGAAAAACCAGGGGGGACTGGCGAAAATATGCCGACTCATACAAGTGATGGGTTTATCAATCGGATTAGGGATAATAAGTGGTTTCCAATGGAACGATCATCTGAAAAACAAGGACTCGCAACTCGAGAACTACCAGCTATCGACATCGACAACAATGCACGAGGGATTGGTGTCACTGGAGAAGGATCAGGAAACGGAGGGATGGCAGGTGGTTACAGAGCCGTAAACGCAGAAAGATTAGCAAGACTTCCTATCCCTATGGCACGTTTCAATCATACAGGTACACGTCTAGCCGGTACTGGCAGAGAAGACCAAGGTCTTGGGTCGGGGGCTGGTGGTCGTCGATCTGGATATGCAAGTAGTTATCCAATACGACCTTCGTTTCCATTGAAACGTACAATTGGTATTTCAAAAGTAACTCAAAATGCGGCCTGAGATATATCTGAATAAGGTGTAAAGAATGTCTGAAGTATACACGACTGTAAAAACATTTATATGCACAGTTTTTATTGTTTTAGGAATTTGGGTTATTATAGTATCACAATTATATTCTTATTATTAAAATGTCTACATTTGTATCTAACAAGAAAGATGATGCTATTCAAATGGAATTTAATAAAACATCTGAAGCCCTATTGTCGGAAGTTAAAAGAGAATTGAAGAAAAACAAAAAGGTGGACTCTAGTCATATGTTTGAGATTCTATCCTTGTATGTAAATCTACATACTATAGAAGTTAAAAAACGAATGGAGCTTCAAACCCTTTGTTGGAGAAAAAGATCTCTATCTAAATCAAGTGTACAGGAGCGGAAGAAATATAAAACAAAAAAGGTTAAACTTGTCGAGAAAGAGAAAGTCGGTTCGCAAGCAGAGAAAGATCAGTTGTGTTTCGCATAGGTCTTGTACTATCTATAAAATCTTTTAATAGCTTCCAATACTTGTCGTATAATTTTAGCTTTTGTTTATCACAAACCCCCCTAATAAACATTTTTAAATCATCCCTTTTTATTTCTTCAACCATTTTTTTAAGTATATATCTCATAGGCCAATATATTCGAGGTTTTCCATTTTTGGAATATTTCCCTATATAATGTGCTTGTTGAAAGGGTATAAATTCTTGTCTGTACCGCCTATACACGTCTTTTATCGCGTCCAGTTCCCTGCATGAGATTGTAAATTCGGGTTTACCCCTTAATCGATTAGTAATCTCGTACTTGTACTGATAATAAGCACTGTACCCTCCCATCTGGAGTGTTAAAAATACATTGTGACTTGTCACGTGCAATCCAATCCCAAGTACATTTCGGCAATATGCATACACTTCTATAGGGACACGCCTTGACCCAGTACACGAGAAATCACTTATTGTTTGTGCAAAATGTTCTGCTGGATCGTAATGGTGTCGTCTATTTCCATTATATCTAGTTCTAGATATATAATCACATTCGTGATCTATTAAAATAGTAATCGAGTGTCCACACCCCTTACAGACCTTTTCACTCATACGGCTATCGATATAATATACAGTATTACATTTGGAACACCTATCGGAATGAGTAGGGGCAATATGTAAATGTTCAAGACATTCTTTTTTACAATCGGAAAGTAGAGTATATCGTTTAAATTCAAGCATACACCAGCTAGTTGAGCCTACTGGTACTATACCCATTTCAATTCGTATAGTTAATTCTTTATCGTTAAAATCATTTACAATGTTCTTTAAATTAGGGTGATTACATACTTTTGACCAAAGGGAGTACATAGTTCCCGCACCTATGGTCATATACAAAAATTGTCTATGTTAGATCCTACATCTACAACAACAATTTATATTCTATTTAGTATCTTCTTCACCTTCAATATCCGAGTCTACAATTAGCTCCTGTTCAAAATCTTCCGATGCATCATCGGGGACCAGTTTTTTCTTGGTACCGGGTGTAACTGTACGCTTTCTTTTCTTTGAAGGGGGTTCCAATCCAGCAAACAATGCGGCGTCTAAAATAGCATCCCTTTGGTCTAATGGAATTACGCCTTCAGGTAATACATACTCTGACTTCATCATCACCACAGACCCAGTCGTACGTAGACTAAACACTGGATAAATAACACGTGCTCCATTGTTGATGTCAATACTGGTTTTCCATTCAATTGCAGACAGTTGAAGTGCAACTTTACCTTTCCAACGAGATCCTTGGAAAAATGTAGAAGTTGCAAGCTTTGAAAGTGCTGCCGTGTCTGTAAGTGGAATACCAGTCGACGAATAAACAAATGACCCATCTGAAGACTTTGTTTTAATACGTTTCATATTTTCATCATATAGAGTAAGACACGAATTTCGTACACTCTTTTCATTGAACGAACCCTCTTTTAAAACCGGGAGACTTGCAGATACATACCAAGGAGCATCTGATTCTGGTCCATATAATGCATTCGCAAATGAATTAGAAGGTGAATTGTACGTGTCTGGACCATCAAACTTGTACTCTAAATACAAAGAGGGATTCTCAAGGGCTCCAGTCGCAAGGTGAACCTTTGTACCATCTCCAAGTTTAAATTGTGTCTGGTACCAGTTTGACCTTTTTACCGGTGAATAAGATACATTCCATGCCTCTAACGCTTTGCGACACATATTGATCACATCTGGAGAGTTATCTTCTGTAATCGAGAGCTTGAGCTTTGAAAACGGAATATCCCCTCTCCCTATGAATGTATTGATCCCTCTTATATTCGATTCTTTTTTCCCATTAGGCGGTAAATCACAAAATCCTGTAAACACAGTAGGAACACTCCCAAGGGGGCCGTTTTTGTTCCTAACATTAAATACATTTGGAGCCCTTGTACTGGCAGAGAACCCCAGCCCACTACATTGCGCCTCTACTGTAAGTACATTTTCAACAGGAACAGAAGACATTTTTATTTCTTTTATATGATTTTTATTTTATTATTTTTATTTTGTTTTGTTTGTTTTTATTATTTTTAAGTATTTATAAAAATATGTCTACGATATATAATCCGACTGGAATTTTAACAAACAATGTCTTATACCGTTATATAGTCGTTAATGTTTTTCTGGTCCGTTATATAGTCGTTAGTGTTTTTTCTGGTCCGTTATATAGTCGTTAATGTTTTTTTCTGGTCCGTTATATAGTCGTTCATGTTTTATGGGAGCTATACACCGGTGTAAATTTGAAATATTATCTTGTTTTTAAATTTGAATTTCTCAAAACTTAAAATATATAATTCAAAACAAAATGGAAGAAAAATTTAAAAACCTAAGTGAAGAGTATCTGAAAAGGGGTAGAGCACACGTTGCTATAAAAGCACAATATGAACGGTCAATAAGTAAAAAAAATAATCTTATTGCGTATCTTCACAGGACTGCACGAGATCGTGACAAGAAAATTTCTACATTAGAGGATGGTATACATAGTAGAGAAGACGATCAACGTATAATTTGTATACAGTTCTCTGCTATACAAAAAACCTATAATAAATCGTGTATTCGTGTAAAGAAACTTTTAAAAGAGATTGAAAAAAAAGATATACAGATAGGTCAACTTTTACAAGACAAGAAAGATAAACTTTTAATTGTCCGCGCGCTCCATTCGGAAAACAATAAGAAGATTTCTTCAATTAGGAATCAAGCTGTAGAGATATTAGAATGCAAGGAATTAATTGGGTCTCTTAAAAAATCAATTGTTTCATTAAAAGGAAAGATACCGGTTCGTAGGTACATGCCCACCAAAACAGTTGTATTGGACTATAACCCTGTATTGTGTCCAGACATAGATACACTTGAAGATATAGAATCTCTTTCCTGTCTAGAAGATACAATATTGGGTCTAGACCAGTTTATATTTGACAAAGATTTGTAATATGGATTCGCTGGAAAAAGTCTTTGATCAAAGTGTCAGTAAGGATTCTATATATACATCTCTACTTATCTCTCAAAAATACGGGGTTCCTCAAGATGTCATGAGAACTTATATGAAACCCAAATTTTCTAAACAATTTTGTCGTAGTATGCATCCTATTGTACTTGCAACTTATAACTACCTGTTTAAACATAACAAGGTGATAGTAGACTTTGGAGAATGTACATCTGTGTTTCAAAGTGTTGCGCATTACAAGTACACGTATAAGTCAAGAATGAGATTATATCGTATGTGTATGCTCGAAGTATTTACTAGGACTCCATATAGAGATTATTGGACAACAAGACCTAAAGTAAAAAATATATTGGGCAGTATTGTTGAGATTGTAAAAATGGCTTCTATAAATGATATGCATATATGTGCTATCAAAGTATGTGTATTGGGGTGTGATTTTAATAAATATTGTACGACTAGTATCGACAGTATGTTTCGTTGTCCAATAGTATATATACAATGTAATCCTCTTTTTTCCAATGTGATTGGACATGCAGGAATTAAAGGGCCTGTATGGTATACAGGTTGTACGCCGTGTGAATATATGCATTGTTATTTGCGCATCCTAACCATAAACCTATCATGTCCAACATATTTAGATATTCTTTTAAAAACTGTACCATCTCCTCTATTTGAAGTAGAATCACTAGAAGATGGTATGTTCGAAAACGTATATGCTGAAATCCTTAATAAACGATCATATATAATAAAATAAGTCCATACACTCTAACCCTAACCCTACCCCTACTAAAATAAGCCCATAAACCCTCTTTTATTCCTCTTTATACTAATAAAATTAAACAATGAAATTGTTCTTTTTATCCTATTGTCGTCCGTATTCATGACTGAAAC
>Ga0222691_1000242_pt1 | contig 21593 bp, 26 predicted proteins | sample AntAcemetage1237_FD_179839 | JGI IMG/M metagenome (GOLD analysis project Ga0222691, IMG submission 179839) | Saline water microbial communities from Ace Lake, Antarctica - #1237 | ecosystem: Environmental > Aquatic > Non-marine Saline and Alkaline > Saline | place: Antarctica: Ace Lake... | reverse complement strand
TGTCTAGTGTCGTGCCAGCAATAGTAGACGGGGTAGTTGCGCCTAATGAACCGTTAACTCCCCCATCCTTGACCAAAACCCCATCAATAGTGACGCCAGAACCGGAAGTGGTTTCGTTAATGGTGTTTGTCTCAATAACCGAGCCAGATAAAGCTCTTAGGATGTTAGCCCTAAGCTCGAAATCAGCCGCATTATTGATCGTTATCACCAAAATATTGTCTGTGCCGGCTTGCATCTTAGTATTGCCGGTAGGATCAAGAATCAAGGCTAGACCGTTAAAGTCAATATCGCCCGTAACAACCGTTTGACCGTCTTTATCGAGAGAATTCGTTAATTCAGCCGCAATATCAGCCGCCAAAGCGTTGTGCACCGATGATGAAATTACTGTGCCGGTGACAACAGGTTGACCGCTTGTAAGCGCGTATGTACCAGAGCCATTTCTAGGAATTCTACTACCCTCCTGTTACCATTACTGGCACACTTGAAGTTAAATTATTGGAGGCATTATGCCGTTTACTACAAAGAATTCGTACTATTCTGTTTGGGCCACATTAGTTGCTTTCTCCTATTCCGTATTTTTCTAGCAAGTCTTCAGGCATTGCTTCATCTGCTGTTTCAGTCTGAATTCCAGCTTGTCTACTTGCCTGCCTAAGAATGTTATTTTTTGTTGGGTTTTTCCCTGCCCATTTAATAGCAAGAGCGGCGTCAATTGCTTTTGTTCTCAGTAAGTGAGACATAAAGCCCACCATTGACGTAGGAACCTGCCCCATACCGGCGGAACCAGCAACCACCCTAGAGCTATAATCTGTACCAAACGCGCTAGGGCTGTTAAACGGCAGCGCGTCACCCATTTTTTTAACGTCTGCATAAGCTTTATTCAAAGCCCTTACCTTTGGATTTCTGCTTTCAATAGCTTCTTTAGCGCCTCGACCCATTGTTTTATTTGCTTGAACTTCAGCAGGGAACTTAGGCGCATCGCCGTATGCTGCCGGGCCAGCTTCGCTATATCGTCCTATTTTTGCGCCCTGCATTTGCATTGGAGTCATCGTATCGCCATTGGCATCAACAACCCTGTTTAAATAGTCTTCTGTAGCTGAATCAAATTGGTCGACATAGCTTGACCGCTTTGATCCTTGTCCTGTGCCAAGCATTTTTGCTCTTTCATCAGGCAGAAATCTCCCAATTTCATCAACAGGAATAGGGTCTTGCGGCATATCTCGAACAGATTGGTCAATTGCTTGGCCCCTGCGAATTTTTTCATCTGCTAAGGTGTCCATTCCGACATCGTTAGGTCGTAATTCAAGGTCGTAGGCTTGGTTAGCCAGATTTGAAGCCTCCGATTGAGTGACCTTTCCTTTGCCTTGCCCGTATTTGAATTTCATTCCTGTCTTATAAATAGACTTTGACGGCAGTGCTTTTGCCAAATTAGTCGGCATTGCGGCAGGGTCAAGTGCGGCGGCAACCTTCCTTATTGCAGCAGCTCCACTCCCGACTTTACCGCCTACATTTGATGCCGCAGCAGCTCCACCAGTTAGAATAGTGGATAAGTCGCTAACAAAACCTACGGGGTCATTTTCAATCGTGTTTTTTAGATTATTGACGCCGCCGTATCGGTCAATGTAAAACTGCTTGACAGCTTTAGCCGCGCCTACGTTGGCAGGGCTTACAAACGCTTCGGGGTTGTCAGACGCAAGCATTTGACCAATGCCAGAGCCTATCTGGTTAAGCCCTTTAACGGTGTCTATAGGGTGTCTAATAGGGTACGTGAGGTCGTCAACAAATTGCTTTCCAGACGGAATGATATTTCCCAGCATACGGTCAAAAGAAAAGTCTTCGCTTTCGTCGTCACTTTCGCCTGTTATAAGGTCTAAAGGCATTTCTAATATTCCTCAGACATTTGAGACTGCCAGCTTTCGCTTAGGTTCTGGCTTAACTTTTCCCTAAGATCTTCCTCGCTCATCCCGTATTTTTCCATTGTGTAGCTCATGTCGGCTTTGTTCTTGTCTAGCGACTGATTAAACTCTTTCGACAACTGATTTTGAATATCTGTTACAGATTCAGCCCAAGGCCCAAGACTTATACCGCCACCCATCATTTCATTAAGCTTTACGACTGCCGACATTTGACTTTGAATGTCTCTGCCAGGGTCAGCAAGTGCAGAAAGGTAGAAGTCTAGCTCTCGGTTACTATCAAGAGCCTTAGCCGACATATCCGATGCTTGTATTATCTTACCAATAAGCAGTGGTCGCGTTGCCATAATAGTTCTGCGAATAGACGAAGCCGCATCAGGCGATATTCTTGACTGCAAGTTGTTAAATGTTTCGGTGCCCATAATGCCGTTTTTTAGGTTCGTTAGTGCGTCTTGGTCGCCACTAACCGCCCCGCCCATCGAATACAATTGCTGAAACGATTTGCCCATTGTAGAAAGCATGTCATTAACACCCTTTTGCGCCCCAACCCTCGAAGCTATTTCTTGCGGTCGCTTAGAGTTTTTAAACGGGTCGTCATTTCCTTTAGAAAATTCTGTTGGGCGCGGCTGATTTGCGGTTACAGCCGCCGCCGCTTTAGTTAAGGCGCTTGAAACACCGCTTTGGTTAGGCGAATTGACTTGCGCTTGATATTCGTCATAAGGCGTCAGAGTTCCAGTCGAGGGGTTAAATATTGATTTTCTTGTTCGCTGCTCCCCATAAGTAGGGCTGTTAGGATCGGTGTCTAAATAATCTTCGTCTTCAAGTTCCAAGTTTGCAGCCCTGCCGCCTTCACGCGTTCGAGAAAGCGCGGCATTGTTTTTAGACTCCTGCAAATTCATGGCGTCTTTTTGATCAAGGTCGCGCATCATCATGGCTTCTTTAAATGCGGCTGACCTGTTTGATACTTCAGGTGTTTGGAACGTAGGCATTTCCCCCGGGCGCATAGGCCCAACGCCTTGATCTGCGACCCCGGTTTGAAAGGCTCCCATTGAGTTGCCAAACGTATTGGTTTCATCAACAACCATTTGCTCGTTTTCAGCCTGCTCGGTATCCATCTGCCGACCCATTTGGCCTGCTTGGTACTGCCTAAGCATGTGCGCCAAGCCTCGACCGACATCGGTACGCTTACCCGTATTGTTCATTGGGGTATTCTGCAATGCAGACATCAAAGCCTGGCGTCGATTTAAATTCTTTTGTGGTGTATATGGCATTATTTACCCCCCCATCAGTCCTGCTGCAAACCCGCCGGCTTTAGCTCCTAATGGCCCGCCTAACGCTGCACCGCCAAGACTAAACAAGCCGCCCATAATGTCAGGGCCTGCTTGGAATGCGCTCATATCGTAATTTCCTTTGGCTACTGAAGCATCAAATACAGGGGGCGGAGCAACATTAGCGCCTGTGTAAGCCTGAAACTGTGGCATGTTGGCCTGTGTGCCTGTTCTAAGCGCATTAATTTCGTTCAATGGCAATTGACGCAAATACGCCTGCTCTTGAATTTGCTGCGCTCTCTGCGAGTCATTGGCGCCCTGTGAGGCTCTTTCTTGCTGGGCTACCCGGTTCTGCTCAGACTGGTTAAACGAAGCTTGTGCGCCACGCTCGCCAAACTGCTGGCTACGAATAGCGGCATTAGTACGCGCCTGCACTTGTTGTTCGTTTAGACCTTGCGATCTCAAGCCTTGCTGAAACACTGCCATGCGTTCTTGCTCTTGGAATTGCTGCCCGCGCTGCGCTCTAGCATCGTCAGAAACGACGCCGCGCTCACTGAACTGCTGGCCTCTAATCTGCTGATTAATTTGCGCTTGCACTTGCTGTTCATTCAAACCGGAAGCTCGAAGCTGCTGGGCAAATTGAGCAGTTCTTTCTTGCTCGTTAAAGCGTTGGCCTCGTTCCGCCATAGCGTTTTGAGAGGTTGCGTTTCTCTCATTAAACTGCTGGCCTCTAATCTGATTGTTTATTTGCGCCTCAATCTGCTGTTCGTTCATGCCTTGCGCACGAAGCTGTTGAGCAAATTGCGCTACTTGAGCATTTTGACCAAAATCCTGATCCCTTGATCTTGATTCCATGTTAAACAAACGCTCTTGCTCTTGACCGGCCTGCACCCTAGCACCAAGATTAAAATCATTTTGCTGTTCGTCAATTTCAGCCATTCGACTACGATAGCCTTCAGTGCCCGGCGTGAAGCCACGCGAAATAAGGTCTGATTCCATCTGCTCACGCTGGTTGCGGAATTCATCGCCTCGCCTAGCAACCATTGCTTGAAATACGTCTTCTTGACCGCCTACAGTGCCCTGCATGTTTCGTTGATCAAGGTTCTGAAGCTGCCCTGTTGGGCTTAGTTCTCCGGCATTAACGCCTTGAAAATTACCCAAGCCGTCGCTGTTTAACGAGCTAAAGTCATTAAACGATGATCTGTCAATGCTGCCTTCGGGCGACAAAGCATCGGTATTTATGCCTGTTAAATTCTGCATACCATCGGCATTAAGAGGCGCAAAGTCTCTAAAACCGGAACTATCAATACTGCCTTCAGGCGCCAAAGAGTTTAAATTAATGCCAGAAAAGTCCTGCATTCCAGCGGTTGACAGCGTATTGCGGCTTTGGTCGCCATAATTAGGCGTTTCAAAGTCGTTAACTTGGCTCATGTCAAATGGCGTATCCATCATGTTATTCACGCGACCAAGCCCGCTTGTTGCCGTATCCAGCAATCTAAGGTCAAGGTTTGCGTTTCTGTCATACTTTGCTTGTTCAGTAGGCGATAGTCTTTGAGTTACCGTTGCTTGAGGAACACCACTTACAGCATTGGGGGTTCCGTTCGACATATTGCGAATGTTTTGACGAATTTGGTTAGACAATTGATTGCCGTTTCCGCCCTCGTTGCCCGCATCGCCACTAAATCCCATATTTGGCTGATTGTTTCGCATATTGTTTTGCGCTAATACTCGCCCATCCGATCTAGTGCCTTCCGGCCCGCGCATGTTAAACCCATTGGATCCAGTCACACCGGCTTGCACAGGCATTGCTTGATAAGGCAATCTATCTGCCTCTGTCACATTGGGTTGACTCCGTCCGCGAATGGCAACACCATTGCCTATTCCGGACGATGGTCTTTCCATAGGAGTTCGTCTTTCCAAATTCTGAGACGCCGCTCTATAGGCGCTAAGAACCGAATTATCAGCCCCTCCCAAATCAGCAGTGTCAAACCCGCTTTGATAGCTTTGTGGCGCGTTAGATTGACCGTCATCGTAAAGACCACCGGCAATCTGTTGATTTTGCGCACCCGGCCCCATATTAAAGCCACCAGAAGGCGCGCCCCATGTAGTTGTTGACGAGCCAAGGTGATTGACAATATTGGGGTTGGATAATACCGCTGTTTGAATGGCGGAATCTTTGTTAGCTTCGCCCTGTGCGCGTGACGCTGCGGCGTAATCAGGTGGTGGAGGCGCTTTCTTTCCCATGACTTATAAACCTGCAAGTATCTTTGTTGATTTCGGTGAGAACGTAATCTACACCTACCCTGTATCCATCTTTGATCCGATATAATTCCTCGAATCCTATGTGCTTGATGAACTTTAGAGCCTTGAGGTTATCTGAAGGCGTCGAGCCAATGATTTTTAGTTTGCCGGCAGTGTTGAATACGTAATTAAATATTTCTTCAGCAAAGCCGTTTTTTAAAACCATTGGGTTACCAATCCATATATGTATCATGCAACTTGTATCTGACCAGCTATCTAAGACACAAACCGCTTGCACCTGGCCCTCTTTCATTACCGTAAGACCCTTTGTTCCTTCGGTCATCGGTGGTCGTGAGTCAATCATGGCGTTAACGTGCCACGGTTCGAGCGCAATAATGTCCATTCTACTCAATTTCCCAATAATTGCATCTATCCAACAACGCCCCCGAATTCGTACAAGTAATCGGTAGCAGCAAGGCGTAAATCAAGGCCATTGGATACGGTTTTTACCCTCAATCCGCATGCGGTGCCTACAGCAAAAACGGTTTGCCAGTCAGTAAACGTCGAAATATCGCCTGACCATACCGCAGAATCCCAAGTTCCGCTATCCCAAATGCCGGAGAATAAAGGCGTAAAAGACGCTGGGTTGGTCACGGGAATAGAGTTAAAATCAATTGATACCCCAACAAAAACCGAAGGGTTGCCGTTTGCCAAAATGTTAGGCCGAGCAGATTTAAGGCTTTTTAACCGACCTCTTGAGCCAAGATACGAATAGGCTTGCTGAATATCTGTCGCAATATTGGCGCCCACATCAGCATAAACGGTGCCAAATAATTGGACTCCGCCATCAGTTCCAAAATAAGCTATTTCATTAGATATTGCCCAGCAATTAGCCGCTAACCCGGTCCAGCGCCACCACGACCCGTTTAAGGTGTTCATGACGTACTGTTGTTGCTCGCTACCTTCACGCACTGGTACGTTGAGAATCAACTGATTATCTTGCGGATAAACGGTCATTTCCCAGCCAAAATTAGATTTGTAAGCTTCAGAAGATGCTTGAATGGCTTCTTGGATGTTAAACGTTAATGACGTTGAAGGGTCAATTTGACTTGACTGCAATGCTTTAGCGAGCGGCACAACACCTTCTACGGTTAGCAATGTCACGTCGCTTTTGTATTTGATCATGCAGCGCCGGCCAATGGGTTCGCCAAGATTCCAAACCCCGGCTAATGCCCAGCTTGAAGCCGAGCTAGGGTTGGTGCCTTTAAATACCGCAACTTGGCCTTCAGAAGACACGACGACAAGGTGGTCGTCAAATCCTTCGCCGCCATCAACCGTCCACGTTTCACATGAAACAATGTATCCGCCTTTGGAGAAATATCCGTCTAACCTGGTAGCATTAACGGTTCCGCCAACTGAATCAATTGGCAGGTAATACAGGCTTAGTGAATTAACAGCAACCAAATACAATCGACGCTTAAACACACATGCGTTAATCAGCGTAGTGGCAGTAACGCCGACAATGGCCGGCGAGGATGACGCTGTAATTGATGTCCAGCTAGATCCATCCCAATATTGAGGTGCGTCTGCGCCGTTAAAACAGCACAAATACGAATCACCCGCGGAGTTAGTAAAATTTACATGCTGCCATCTAGCGTTAGATAGCGAGTCAACAACGGCAGATCCAACACCACCAGCCGTTGTAAAGTCGTAAATACTACTTCCAGCCGCGCCGAATAGCGTTTGTGTTCCTCCCTGCGCGTTGTAGGGCATTAACGACTCAACTTGACCAGATATGCCGGTTACGTGATTGGCGTTGCCACGACGCACACGAACGTCTGTAGAGCGACCAGACCAATTTTCGGTATTAACGGCAAAAGTAGGGTCCATTTCTGCGAGTGGGTCTTTTGTGTTCCAGCCACGAATAGGCGCCGGCACAGAAGCGGTTTTGCTAATTTGAGCGCCTTTAACGGCTTTTCTAAAGGCCGGTCTTCGCATTATAAGTCCCAGCTACCAATCGGTATAATAATCCCGGCTTCAGGCTGTTGGCTTTCGCCGCCAATATCTCGCGTTTCTTTGGCACCATCACGGGCCATTGCATCCAATACCCGCGCTTCGTAATTCTCAAAATCTTGTGCGTATTCTAAACCTTTGGCATGACGCCACCGCCAAATGATGCCAAGACGCATCAAATCCTCGTCTAAAAGGCCAACATCACCGTCTGCCGTCCATAGCTTTTGAGCGGTTCCACTGGCGCTTTCGCACCAAGACTTAGTAATGTAGTCAAACGCGCATTCGTCGGTTGTAGTAGGGGTAGGCTCAATAAAAAGCAGGTTGCCACCACGGATCTGAAACCGTTGATAAGGCCCGGTGAATGGAAAAGACTTAATTTGCTGGTAAGCAATCGAGTCCATCGGCCTGATAGGTAATGATATAGTTCGATTCCAGAAGGTTTCGGGGATGATGTAGTCAAACCCAGCGTCGTCTACTACCGCCCCGTTCATCTTCCCTTGACTTGTTGCAAGCACAAGATTGAACACGTTTGAACGCTTTTTGGCCGACCATTGGTATCTGGCCGACAAATCTTCGCCCTCAGTGTTTGCAATCTCAAGCAACTGCCCAACTTGTATATCCGAATTGCCTATAATCGATGCAGGCTTTGCAATACCAAGTCGTTGCGTTGCGCGTTGCAGCATGTCAAGAAGTGGCATTATGCGGCCTCAGAATCAGCTTTTTTGGGTCTGCCTGGCTTTTTAGGCTCATTGGCTTTGGCTTGCTCGTCGATCTTTTCTTGAAGCATCTGCATTTTAGACTCAAAACCACTGATGGTATCTGCCATCTGATCGTTTTTGGCTTGTAAATGCGTAAATTCGGCAGAAGCAACACCATTTGGCGCTGTGTGCAGAAAGTTAGAGGCTTTACGTTTAACGTCCCGCGAACCCATGCCTAGTGCATCCATCGCGTTTTCCGTCATTTCTGCCGCTTCCTCAACGCTGCGAATACCCAATTCAATTAGGTTTTTCTGCATAGCTTGAGTGATTTGATTCCAACCAGTAATAGGAGTTCCATCAATAGGAGCCTCGCGGTTTTCCTCCCAAGCCTTCAGGTTTTTCAAGCAATAATCGTAATAATCTTGAGAAATGAACTCATTGCGTAGCTTTTCTTTAAGCTGGTCGATCCACGGCGTTGTAGGTTCGCGATATTTGTATGTCTCAATTTCGACATCATCAATCATTACCTTTTGCTCAACAGGCGGGCCGCCTTCTTCCGGTGTTACCCAACGAGAGGCCGGGCGCTGCACTTCTTTCTGTACTTCGCGACTTTTAAACGTCCAACCGCGCACTACTGCCGGAACTTCGCTTTTTGTGTCGCCTCTTGCGCGAGAATAAACCTTAGTGATCGGCGCATAGATAGTTCGACCGGCTTTTAGTGAGGCCTCGCGGTCCTCAACAGTTGATTCGGTAAAACGTAGGAATGGGGGTGTATCTTCTTTTAGGGCGCCGGGATTTCTTGAGGCGCGTTCGATGTCTTCGTCACTAAAGGGCATAGGATTACTCGCTAATTGGTTATCAATTAAAGAAAAGGGGGTGTTTTAAGCCCCCTATCCTGTTTAGGCTGAAGCTGCGTCGTCCATAAACGGACGGTCAATCTCAAACTCAGCCAAGCCAGTAGAAGGAGTGCCGATGGCAGATGCCCCGATAGCCTTCTTGACTCGATCACCGGCAACAACCGCATCATCAATGCTGCCGGCGGTAGCCGTCGCATAAACAAGGCCATTGTCCGCATAGCTTGCTAGACACTTGCCTACCGCTTTACCGCTGATCTGATACCAACCATAGGAGCTGGCAACATTAATAGACATGGCAACAGCTACGCGGCCTTTGTCATTAGCAGCCAATAGGCTGGTTGTAAAGCCGTCTTCGGCTACGGTTACCCAAGAGCCAACGACAGTATTCGCAACGCCGGCAAGATAGATAAACTCGCCCTCGCCGTAAGTTGCCGAGTTTGCTTTCAGAATAGTGCCAAAAGGGTGATTTTTGACAGTATCAGTATCACCAATAGGCTGTGCGCCTATTCGGGGTTCACTCACATAAAAAGTCATAATTGTATCCTCAAATGAATTGCAGGCGTCTAAAGACTACGCGTGTAAAACACCTTGGTTGCGACGGTTAGTGACACAGATGTTGCCCATCCAGATAATTGGAATAACAACAGCATCTTGGTTAATGGCGCGTTGGTCTTCAACCTGCGTCATTTCTGCGTCACGGTGACATACTAACTCAAGGTAATCAGTATTGAGCATGTAGCCATGAGCCGCTGTAATACCGGAGCCACCATCAAAGATAACGTCAGCATTCTTGTACTTCAACGAAACAAAACCGGCATTTGCCTTGTCGGAACTGGCATTTGTATCGGATGTGTAACGCTTCAGCGATACTTGAGAGTCTTCAAAAAAGCTGTAATAGTCGTTAGAAAGCACGACTAGATCAGGCTTGTCCGAACCACGCACCAGATCAAGGTAAAGCTGGGACATGAAGGGAGACTCAAAAGTGCTAGACGACAGCGTAATAGCACCGCCAGAAATAGGCGAGCTTGCGTCCTGCACCTTTGTCTGCCACCAATCGTAAATGTCACCATCAATGCCGCCAAGCGTACCACCGGCGGTGTCAGGGCAGATTGCGCCCAAACCGTTGATCTGGTTGGCGCTAGTGCCGTCTGAATAAACGTCGCTTGAAAGGTTGTTTTTGAAGGTTTTCATGGCATTCGTCAAACGAGACTTAGCCAAGTTGATGATTTGTGAATCGCTTGAGTTAATGCGCATTTCTCGACCGGAAGCCGTTACGTGCACTGCCGCTTGCTGCCAGTTGTACTCGGCGGCGGTTAAGACCTGCGACGTGGAAATATCCAGCGTGTCATAGCCGCTGTATCGCTGCCACGATTGATTGGTTCCGTAGTCAAGCCCACCAACGATAGTCAAACCACCGTCTTCGACGCGCTTACGGCCTTTCTGATTCATACGCATCAGGAGGGCGTTGTTGTTTGATACGTTGTCGGCGTACCCCGCTTTGTGCTTTCGGAATGTGCTAGAAATTAGCTCCGAAAAAGTGCTATTTGGTGATGTCATTAGGATTTAATCCTCAAAAGTTAAGTTAAGCACTACGAGATTTGATGTCAGCCATCGTTTCACGCAATGTATCGTCAACACTTCCGGTGGGTTTTGGCTTTGTAGAAACATGCGCCGGCTTCTTGTCAATGTTGTTCGCATTGGCTTTGATAGCGTTTGCAACATGGTTCTTGCCGTTTCCGCCGCCTTGGGATTGTTGTCCCTGTATCAAAGGTCGGGTATCGGGGTTTGCCCATAGAGCGTTATTGTAAGCTTCCTCAAAAGACATGATGGCGCCTTTGTTGTCTGCTCTTTCTAAAATATCTGCCATATCATCTACAACATTGGCAAAATAAGGGTATTTAAGCTCGCCCTTACTATTTACTGCTGTTGCAAATTCATTTGCCTCTGTATCCAACGCCTGTTGGCTAATGCTCTGCTGTTGTGCAGCAAACCGGGCCTCTACACGTCGATCAATGTCAGCTTCAGTTAAACCGGGTTTCTGCTCTTGTGGGGGCGGAGCACCGTTAATCAAAGCCGTCTTTAATTCGTCAAAATAACCATATTGTTGTGCTAATTGCACAGTCATATTCAATTTATCGCGAATTGTTCCTTGACGCAAGACGTGTGCGCTATTTAGCATATTTTGCACAACAGTCTCAGGCGTGCCGTTTTCCGCTCTAATCAAAGCTTCATACGGTTGAAGTGTTCGATTAATGCGTTCGCCAAAATCTGCCGTTTCCTTTAGCTTTTCGACACCTTTGTGCATATCGTGTTCGCGCTTGGCGATTTCGCTGCGGATTTCAGGGTCGAGGCTTGCCCATTTTGCTTTGGCACCAGCGCGCCAGCTAGAAGGCGCGTTTGCCAATGATCGGTCAATATCGCCCGTTACGGGGATTACCGGCGCATCATCTGCGGCGACAATTTCATCTGGTTTAGGATCGGTTTGTTTGGACGTATCGACTTCAGACTCGACTTCTTCAGCGTCAGTAATTTCGTCTTCAACTTCGTCAACAACTTCTTCTGCGTCAACTTCTTCTACCAACGATTCATCAGTTCGGCCTTGTATTTCACGCAAGGTTTCTGCCATATCTTCGTCGATCGTTGTTTCTACTTCTTCGTTAGCCATATAGGTTGCCTATAATCCAAACGTCCATGAGTTTTTGGCCTTGCCGTCACTTGCCCGTTCAATGGGCGCATTATTGCCATGCCGCATATCATTGAGGGTTTGCCCCAATGTTTTTTCTATTGCACGATCCATCTGTTTGTCTTCATGGGCAACGTGTGAATCTGCCGCACGCTGTTCGGATTCCCGTCCTTCGTACACCCGACAACCAGTACGCTTGAGGTTTTCTCTGTGCTGGCGCCGACCACTAATCATTTTGTTGCCTTCGTTCACGGGGCACTTGTAATCCTTTGCGTCACGCATAATGTGATGCGTTTTAGGCACCGGAGGCGGGTTCATGCCGTACTGAGACCACATATAGTCCGGAATCATAGCGCCGGTTTCGGGATGCGCCTTGTATCTGACGCGGCCTGTTTCGGGGTCTACATCATGATTCTTTTCTTTTTTGCCAAATATAGCGTCGTAATTGCTGTCAAAAGTAGCCTTATTAACGCCATACGGTCTTGGATTTGAGCCTTTACCCGCCATCTTTTTTATCTCCGCCACGATGAATGTGAACCTGAATAGCCTCGCCATCGCCTTTAATTTCCATAGACTTCAGTTTTGGTGAGGTAAATTGTGCAATACGCTCCCATTCTTTGTTCACGTCAATTAATGTTGCGCTTAAATCGTGATTAGCCTCGTTGTCGCCCGCTTCAGCACTGTCCACCTTTGCTTGCAACAAGACAGCATTTTTTGCCATGTTCATAATTGGATCAAAGTCTTTGCCGTACATAGCTTTAAGGCGGTTTAATAGGAACTTGTCGTTAACCTTGCTCATTAGTCATCCTTAATTTTTGCATGTCTTGTTGCGCCCTAGCCTCTGTTAGCTGGCCTTTTAGTTGCAACTCACGCATCGTGTTTTGGTGCTCAACTTGCTTGGCTTGAGCATCCATTTGCCGTATTCGTTCTTCATGGGCATATTTAGCTTGATTTGCTTGGTTCTCCGCTGCCTTTGCCTCGCTTTCCGCTTCTTGCCGGGCTTGCTCAGCTTGTTGTTCGGCCTGTTGCTGTTGTTGGGCTGCTTGTTGCGCTTGCTGCTGCTGTTGTTGCTGTGCGCCTTGCTCGTTTACAGAGTTTTCTATGGCTTCCTCTACTTCCCGGCCTAATCTAAACCGGCTTACAATCGACTTAAGCAACGCCGTAGCAGCGTCTTTGGTTATCATTCCTGATTCAACCGCCGGCATAACGCCTTGGACATATTGAGACACGCCACCTAAAAGCAGTGTCAGCGACTCTTGATCGGCATTTTGATCGGCTAGTACCGTTGAGTCAGTTTCAATGTCGATCATGTAGCTACGCGCCAAATCCTGCTCCATAACTCCTTTTAAATCTTCCCACGTAGGCAAAGACATAAATCGCATTTGTTCTGGGTCAACTTGAGGCTGTTGTGGCGGCTGAACTTCTTGCCCTGATTGCTGGGCTTGCTGTTGAGCCATCATTGCTTGTTGCTCTGCCTGCTGTTGCAGCATACGTTGTTGCGCTTCAAACTGCTGTTTTTCCGCTTCTCTTGGGAATTTTAGCCCGGTAATACCCGCCAAGCTTTCAATTGAGAATTTCTCGCCAATAATCTCAACGACTAGCTTTAAAATATCTTTTGCGTACTTTTGGACTGCTCGTTGACGTTTTTGCAGGCGTTGAGAACCATAGCTTCCCTTCATCTTTTGGGCGCCAAGCGTTTCATAAGGGTCCGATTGACCACGCATAATGTCTGAAATGCCGGTAATCTCGTAAATCTGCTGAACTAAATCGCGGCGATACACGCGAAGCTGCAACAAGACCTCAACCAAGGCTTTGTTTGGAAACATCCAGATAGCTTTTTCGATGCCGCCGTTTTCAATTAATCTTGATAGATTTTCAGCAGGAATCATTTTGTTGTCGCCTGCATCAAACAACTTGTCTAACTCTGCCAAAGTGTTGTCATAGACGCCGCGAACCCGCAAAGAATCAGATATACGTCGCTCTCGTACTACCACAGTATTTAAAGTAGTCGCTAAAGCCTCGTATTGGGAATATTCAGTAAGCGGAACCATTGAAGTTGTTGATTTTATCGAATACAACGGCTTCGGCATCGGCCAAAACTTTTTCAGGGACAAGGGATCGTCTTCGATTTTAATAAACGAATCTTTGTAGCCTTGCGCGTACCACCTTACTTTCCGGTCTTCTTTGCACCAGATTTCGTAAATCGTAGCCCGGTCGTCAATTCGCTCGGTCTTGTCCGTTTTTGCATCACTCATGTCAGAAGCAATGTCATAGGAAATTTTATCGGCAAATTCTTTCGCAAAATCTTTTACCTGTGCTTTGTCGAGGTGGTGAATAAACGCCAACCACGGCAAATCTTCCCATGATTCCGCCGGACCTAGCAATATTTTGTCCCAGTCCCACGGCACAAGCTTAATTTCTTCTGACTCTACTTTAGCTGGCGATGTTTCGTTGTCGTTATCATCGACTTCAGCCGGTGTAATCTCTGCTTTGTATTTTATTCGGGTAACCGCACGACCGGGCAACAGCATGTCATGCACAGCCGATTCCATAGCGTTATCCATGCCGTATTCTTCTAGGCAATACGCTGATGCGTCTTCAAGCACTTTCGATACGTGCCGGCCTAAAATATCCTCTTGCCGAAACCTACGGCGAATATCGGGCTTAGGGATCTGTGAATACAACGACGGCTCAAGTGTTTCGACGTTTGCCCACAAAATATTAAATGAATTCGATTTCTCGCCTTTGGAATTCTTTGATTCGCCGTTTCGGAAAGTTTTTATTGCGTGCTTTCCGTCTTCACACCAGTCTTCATCACGCTTTTCAGATAACTTGATGTCCTCGGCGTATCGCTCTACTTCGTCATTAGTCGTTTTTACATCTTCCTTATCCATGAGAAACACCTAACCATTCCTCGTTTTTAAATTCGCACAAAACTGAATCTATCAAAATATCATCAACTTTCATCCAGCCATGAATTTCGGATGTTGGTTCGCCGTCCTTTGAAGCGAAGTTAAATCGAACAAACTCGCCGCATGGCGAAATTAGCTGATCATCACCGCCAATTTCTGCTTGGTAGTAAACTATCCGCGAGCCATGCTTTGCGGCCATTTCCTCATCTTGCTTAAAGTGCATAACGACGCGACTAGGACGATTAAATTTAAGTATTTCCTGCATTAACTTCTCTCCAAATCAGCGTATTCAACAGTAATAGACCCACTGCCACTGTTATCAGGGTCTACAATGAGCGATGTATTAAACCGAGTGGGACCAAATAAAAACCGAGTGCCGGCAGCGGCAGACGCCGGTATTGTATAAACCGTTGTGGTGCCGTCTTTAATAAGCAACGGTTGAGCAGAGAGCGCCGTATTAATAAAAATAGCGTTTAACAAAGCAGGCACAGCACTTACCGTAGTCGAATCATCAGCTACATTAACGGCAACTGCCTCCCATTCAGTAATAGTCATTATTCGCTCTCGCTTGCCAGTCTTCGCTTAGTCTGATTTGCCACAATTTCGTTAAATGTGCGATCTTTTGCGTATTTTGACGGTGGGGCTTCGCTAGGAAGTTTATCCCGACTGTAGACAATTGCCAAGTACCGCCATCCATCAGCATAATGTGAGGACCAATCATGGTCTGGACCTTGCGAAAACGCTTTCTTTTCATCGTTCCATTTTCGGTGGTAGGCCTTTACCGCTTCGTATCCGTCCGCGGCGTCTTCAGCGTGAATTCTGGCAATATTCAAAGCCTTGCGACCCGCGTTAATGCCGTCTTCAACCGATAAGCCCGGTACTAGCTCAATCAAATCCCAGCCAAAAGCCGCGGCAAATTGTTCCTCGGCAGACTTCAGCGTAGCAAATGTTTTGGCTCTTGCGTCGTGAGGCATGTTGATTGACCCGTACTGCCAGTCTCTATGGTGGGCGTACTCATTAGCATCACCCCATTCGGCAATACACTTGCCATCAATGATATTTATTGAACAATCTCGACCTGCGATAACGCCAATAAAGTGGTCCGGATCTTTGCCATGAGTCGCATAAGTCTCTAAAACGTGAATAGCACCGCCGTAGCACTGGAAAAACCAAATAGCGGTATCATCTGACCGGCCAATGTCCATTGCAGCGTGAACAGGGTATTTGTGGTTCCATTCAAACTCGGCCAAACGGCCATCTTCTTCAAGCTTTCTGCATTCTGAGGCGTAGTAAGCGCCCATAATGGCTGCATCAAATGAGCATTCGTATTCTTGCTCAAACAAGGCAATGCCCATATCTTCGCCATAGGTTGTCACGTACTCAACCAATTCTTCTTGAAGCTGTTGCGGCGTCATCCGCCCGGTGTCATAAACAGTCAGTTTTTCGGCAAAAGAATTGGGGTTTTTAATTGCTTGGTTGTATGTTCGATATCCGTGGTTTTTACCCCGTGGCGTTCCGATAAATATCTGCCAGCCATCGTTTTCAGCAATAATCGGGCGTAAATAGCCGCGTGCAGACGGGTTTGCTTGGGGCCACTCAGAATACACGATACCTTTAGGGGATGAACCAATCGAGCCTTCATAGTTATCAGACCCTAAACACTGCCAAGTCGAGGCATTGACCTTGCACTTAATAAACATATCGGTTTCGCGCTTGGTAAATAGCTCGTCAATAAAGACTTCATCTATTCGACGTTTGCCGGTGCGGGGATTCGTGGCCTCCCAAATCGCCTTTCTTACCTGGTTGCCTTGAGGCAGCATGTGCCAGTAGTTTGCGGGGTTTTCAAGCATTTCGCACGCAGTAAAGTACATGCAAATTTCATCTTTGCCTGCACGACGGTGCCAGATAAGCTCCGCGTGCTTACCCCCGTTGGTCAGGTAGTTCCATGCCGGTAGCTGATACCCGCGAGGCTCCCAGTTAACAGGAAAATTTATAACAGCCAATGGTTAACCAACTCCCTTAATCTTTTCATTCATTCTCATGGCACCAAAGCCAAGCATTCCCATCAGTACCGGCATAAGCTCGCCCATTGATAATTCGGGGAAAGTAGGCGGTTCGTTCATTACCAGTATCACTATAAATTGCAGGAGTGGAGATAGCACGAATGAATAAAACATAGCACTAGCGCATACCCAACCAACAGCAGGACGCCAGCCACCTCTAAACAAACTGCCTGATGACGCTTCAACCTTATTTACCTCCATCTGCCCTAACATCAACTGAAGCTCGCCTGACTGCTCAGACTGTTGCAATAGTTCTTGTGCTGCTGCTCTCGCGTCCTTGTCGGGAATAAGCTTGTCTAGTAACCCGCCTATTACGGGTAATGCTGCAAGGATGCTCATAACGATAAACCTCTATGGTTAATGCCAATCGACAAGTTCAATGTGCGGCGAGTCGTTAAATGCGTCTGTATCCCATCTAAAATTCTTGTCCCAGTCACCACCCCATCGAAGCTCGATGCCAAGACTATCACCTAAGCCGATAAAGTAATGAGCGTAGGCCGTAAATAGCTGAGTGTCGCCCCAATGTGTAAACGGAGATGGAATAAAGTCAAATGCACCGGCTGGCCCTGGCATTGCCGGATTAGTTGGGCCATATACGCTTCGAGGCTGATGCTTAGATTTTCGGTTGATCCCGTCTAGCTTGCTTTTTCCGTCTGCAAATAAAGCCTGTTGTTGCTCTACAGTGCGCACACCGTCAATTAGCGAGAAGTCGATCTTCTTTATCGCTATGTTGCAAACGCGTTGAAGTCGCTCATCAAGCTCGCTCAAGACGCGGATTGATCTATCTGATGTGAACGCAGGCATTACTTCCCCTTCAGGTGGTACGCGTTGCCGTATTTGACGATCTCACCATGCTGAACCCACCATTCGGCCCGTAGACCCTTCAAGGATTCGGCAACATCCTCATGTGATCGTTTGGCATCATGCCCGAAATCAATGATATTTAGCTCTTTCAGCGTAATAGGGTGATCCAGTGTCGAAAACCACTCCAAAAACTCCAACAATCCTTTTGTTGGCTCGGACTTGGGGGCTTCTGCCTCTACCAAGGCCAATGAATGCTTTTCTTGAGCGATAGCAAGGATCTTTTTAAGCTTGGTTCCGTATGCCATTGCCATAAAGCCAGCAGTCATCATGATTAGGGGGCTGTAGATGTCGGCTGATGGCTCGATATGGACGCCAAACCCGTTGATACCCATGTAAGAGACTGTCCCGACTACAACCAGCAGTTGGCCGGTACGGAGCCATGATTCATTTGGGCTTGCACCTGCGGCCTTTAGGATTGTGGCAATCGTCGTCATTAGTCGTGTCGAACCCCAACAGAATGGTTATTGCTGCGAGACAGATAATCACGAATATTTTGAATAGCGTTTCCAATTCCATCTGAAAATCCCAACATGAATGTAACGTGACTAAATGCAACCGCATGACTCATGCTCAGATATGAGCTAAACGGCAATACATCCATGATTAGACCAAAAGTAACCAGCACTGATAAGCCGAAAAAGGCTCCCATCGCCCTGAAATACATTCGGTTTGCTCGTTTAACCTGAACCCTGGCACCCAGTATCATGGCAAACGATGCCGTTATTTCGATAAGCGTCGCCGCATAGTAAAAAGGCCAGCCCGGTTCTAAGTAGACGTTCAGGGCCATGATCGATCCCAACACAAATACGCAGGCTAATACGGCGATTTTTTTAGGCTCTTTGGTCAGTGCCAGCGCCAATAGGATAGTGATGAATAGATAAGCGTCGAATGCGGTTATCATTAGCTGGGCTTCTTTTTAGGATTGGTATTACCCGTACCTAGCTTAGAGGCCGGTTTAGTCGATTTCTTCTTGCTGGGTTTGTTAGGTGAGCTTCCGTATGACATAGCAAAGTTACTCTGTGATTGAATAGAGTATTCATTCTAATCATGTAACCAACGTAGTCAAGCAGCGAGCGATAGACGCGCTTTCCTTACCAATGGGATAAACCTTTCACCCATACGCATACCCACCACACCATCCTTGATAATCACCTCAGCTTTATGAACTACTCCACCGTATACCACATACATGACATCCACCTGTTATGATCAATTATGGACAGTGTAACCCTAAGTTGACACTATGGGAAATCACTTGACAAATATTGAGATTATACTAATACTAAAGGTATTGGAGGGCGGGGTGGCGAGTAGCTCTACTAGAGAACATCTACCCCTGTATCATCTCCCTTTAGTTTGCATCCAAATGCCCTTACCCATCTTGAGTCTTTAAGGATAGCTCTGTCCACGTAGAGCCTTTGTGAGCGTGGTTACATGCTTCCAGAATTGGATTCTCTGGATTTGGTGGAGTCCCTCTCAATCAGATGCCACCCCACTTTTCCTTCACCCCCCCTACCCTTGCCTATCTCAACTCTCTCAGCATCACGTTAGTAAGCGCTAACTTACCCCCCCCCAGTGAGTACTCACTATCGCTACAGCCCAATGAATATGCACACGTTGGATGATACGCATGAATCACGCATGGATGATGCCATTAGTGACGATAACGCACGTAATAGCGCCTATATCAGCCTCATTAACCCTCAATCACGCATCATTCACGCCTAAGCCCTTGATACTGTGGCATCCTGGTACATGAATCACCCTCATGTTCCCCCCAATCATCATGAAAACGTTTCGCGTTACAAGTCACGCCTAATGCACTAATGTGTGTGTATTGAATCATTAGCAAGGAGATACGGACATGAGAAACAACACAGACAAGACCCTCGACATGCTTATAAGCGTAGTGCATTGGATAATGGTTGTCGGTTGTGGCCTTATAGCACTGGCAGGTCCAGTACGCTTGATAATCACATCACTAGCAGCGTAACCACAAAGGGGCTTAGGCCACATCACCAACGAAAGGAATACGGACATAAATACTCAACTACTCAACTACAAATACAAGGCGTTTAACGGCGTTGTGATGTCTGACAGACAGGTAGACCACTACAACAACTACACTCAAGAGATATCTAGGGCACAGGCGGCACAGCAACATGACAAGGTGAATCTGCTGTTAGACCAAAGAGCAATGACATTCAAGACCGCAATAGGGGAATAGGCATGAGAATGACTGAGCAGCAACAAGCAAGAGTAACCGAAGAATACACGACCATATCGGGTGAGCCAGTGACCGTTGAGCAAATAGGATCAACGTTGTATGTGTTTGGCTCTGAGCTGGCAACACTGCGTTGTTTTAAGGTTTGCCACGAGTTTAATGAAGTTCGACAAGGTTTGAGTGATGGCATAAACAGCTACCATTACATATCTTGGAGCCTCAACCAGTAGAATCAGAATCATAATCAAAGAAAGGGGATACACCATGTTAAAACTTACACAATCAAAAGCATTCAGCAAGAAAGACGCGCACGCAGCATTACTAGGGTTTCTGAATCGGGCAGATGAACGAATCGGCGGCAGTATTGAGGTTGATTACGCCACGTTAGAGAGACTATTCAAAATGACGCTACCAGCACAGCCAAAAATAGCCAAGACCGCGTTTGATTGGGTTGCAAAGGCTTGCGGCAAGCGTGACTACCGGCCGGCGCTTAACTATGTTTGCGTTAATGACGGAACAATTTATGGATCTGATGGTAGTCGTGTTCACTGGGCAAATACAGACCTGACAGACGGCCTGTATGATCCGAAATCAGGCGTTCTATCCGATAGCACTGACAAATACCCTGATGTTCAGCGCGTTATTGATTCGGCTTTTAAAGGTTCCTCACCTCTTGGCGATACTGTCATGGGTGAGACACCTACCATTGTGAATGGTCGCATTAGTGTTTACCCCGTCGGTGATATTCACGTACAAGCATCATTTTTAGACGCTGCAATGAATGGCGCTGAATCGGTCGAGTTAAACTCGAACACTGCCAGCAAATTCAATCCTGTTTGGGGCAATTCAGAGCATGGAACATTTGTCATCATGCCAATAGACATTAGCAAAGTTAAATAAACCAATGAGAGAGAGAACTATGAAAAAGACAATTAACACAGTGACCGGCCATAAATTTGAGTTCACACGCCCTGGTAGCAGCTACGTCTATTTAGAAATCGATGGCGCCCCAGCTCGCCAAATATGCAAGGGCGGGGGCTTCGTTGGGTCAACCATTCACTGCGACGGCGGACACGAGGAATTTAATCGCCTAGTCGCGAATTGGTATCGAGCGCATAGAAAAGCCGCATAGTCGAAATCAGATTAACAGGGCATAACTAACCAAAAAACTTAATAAACCAATACGCGCCTTTCGGGGCGCAATCTCAAAACCTGGAGTCTACACCATGCAAAAAATCACATTAAAATCACTACAAATCCGCGTCGATTCACTCAACGAATTGATGAACGAGAATGAAGCCCCCTATTCCAAGGATAAAAACGGGAAAATGACCGCTAATATCGGGAATTATCACATTAGCCAAGCATATGGCGGCGTATGCCTGCATCAAATGAGCAATGAGGGCGGCGGAGTCAGGTGCCCATTAATGAATGGGCATGTTCCCAAACGCGAATTGTTCGAGCAATTAACGGCATACATCGCCGGTATAGTTGAAGGGAAAAAGTAATGGCAGATTATATGGTTGAGGTTAGTCTAATCGTTAAGGTTCCTGTGAGCGCCCCCAGCAGGGGCGAAGCTGAAGCACTAGCCTTGCGGCAGTTAACGGTAAAGCTGGGCAAGGCGGCAACAGACGGCGCAATAGCGATAGCATGGCGAGAGGGTCAATAATATGGAAATGGTATTAAGTATAATTGTTATAATGATTTTAGCATGGTTCTTTGTCTGCCAGGTTATCAGCATGGTAGACCGGCCAAAACATAAACCGATGGCAACAAGGGTGAAGCATGGCAAAGAAAACCGACAAAACTTGCGCTAGTCGCCAAACCACGTATCGGGCGAGCATGGCGGCAAAGGGCTTT
>Ga0222691_1000237_pt1 | contig 21755 bp, 24 predicted proteins | sample AntAcemetage1237_FD_179839 | JGI IMG/M metagenome (GOLD analysis project Ga0222691, IMG submission 179839) | Saline water microbial communities from Ace Lake, Antarctica - #1237 | ecosystem: Environmental > Aquatic > Non-marine Saline and Alkaline > Saline | place: Antarctica: Ace Lake... | reverse complement strand
TTAATCCTGCAGCGAACCCGTCAATATTAGCATCTAGCTTTGAAAATCTATCAATAGAATCATCAAATCTAACAGACACTCTATCTAATTCAGTTGCAAATTGGTTAAGCTTAGGAATAGAACTTAATCCAGCTTCAGCAGCATTCGTTAAACCGCCAAAATTTAAACCAGTAAGTATCATGAATCCAGTAGCAAGAGAAAGCATCCCTTTACCAATAGTGTCGATTTTAGGGGCAATGCTCCAAAATTTAGACAACGCCATGCTTAACCACAACATACCAAAAAACATTGATATTGAAGCTGGTAATAGCATAGATCCGGCTAAAACCATTAAAGAAGATGCTAATCCTAAAATAAATGCCCCAGATGCTAACATAGCAGCACCAGACATGACCATAGTGCCAGCTAACGCTAATTTATAACCAACCTCCAAACTAGTATCAGAGGCATATGACAATCTTTTAAAAGAAAATAATAAATTATATGAAGCAATGAGAATTAATTCAGATGCACCATATAATACACTCCCTGAAAGGTATAAAGCAGCAGCTGCTGGTGTAAACACAGCATTAGCTAAATAAATCGCACTGGATGCACCATACAAGGCAACAGACGCAACACCTAAGGACATAGACCCAATAAGCAGAGAAACTCCAACAGCAGCCATTCTTGATCCAAAAACAATCAAATCATCAACAGAAGCACGCATGTCATCAGACGATGATTTTAACATATCAACAGCTGCTTTTATTTTAGCGGCAGCTGGCTCTAAGTATTCAGCAGATGAATTAATTAAGTATGATGCAGCATACAATGCAGACGCTCCAACCAATAATGAAGCACCAGCGGCCAGTAAAAGCAACCCACCTGGCATTATCGCAGCTGACGCATAAGCTATTATCGGAGCAGCTGATAATAATACTAGCCCACCAGCCATTAAATTATTAGCTAACTCAACAAAATCAATTGAACTAGCTAATTCCGCCCCCTTAGCCATCGATTTTAACCCACTACCGAGTATTAATCCAGCTGACCCGATAATATACGCAGCAGGTGTGAATAAAACAGACGCTGCTAATAACGCAGCACCAATTTTAGCCAATGCTATAGCACTACTTAAAAATTTACCCCAGTTTATTGAGTTTATAAGATCAGACCCATTAAGAATACCTTTTATTCCTTCTTCAAATCTGACACCAGCATCTCCCAAAGCACCAATAGCGTAAGAAAATATCGAAAGAGACAATCCAAGGATGCCACCAACAATACCAAGCATTATAGCTCCAGGTAACAACGCTAATACGGCTGGTAACAATAGAACAGAAGCCTCAAACATATCATATGACGCCCTTAATAATGAAGACGCAAAATTTGGTAACACATCAGTAGAAAGCATACCAACAGCTTGTGCTAATTTTAAAAAAGCATTAGCCATCATGTCAACACCGGCTCCAACAAGCCAAGCAGCAGCTCCAACCATCATTAAAGTAGCACCAACTGCTAACATACCCAATGCAACTGGTCCCTGGGCCAAACTTCCAAGAAATATTAGCACACCACCAAGTATAGACACAGCAGCTATAAGCCCAATTATCGCTGGTACGGCATCCCAACCAACTTCTGCGATTATTTTGACTGATTGTGCCAACATATATGCTGCAGTACCAGTCATAAGCATAGCTGCACCAAGTGCTAATAATGGTAGCATTACTGTTGATGCTGCTTTTCCAATTATACGAATTGATGTAGCCAATCCCTTAACAATCGTATTAAGGACTTGCATTATACCGCTGGTTATACTTTTGATTATATTAAATCCAGATGTGAATACACCAGCAATTCCGTTCATTCCAGTTGTTACAAAATTAAAGAACCCGCCAAGTATAGCCCCAACTTTATAAAACACTGTAAATGCGGCACCAGCTATGAGGACCCACCCTATCATAAATTTAGCAGCACTTACAACATAACCAAATCCAGGTATCCATTCTTCAAGCCAACCTATAGCGGATCTTATCAGATTAATGAATCCGGCGACAGAACTTAAAACAACATTTAAAACTTTAAGTAGTGGGATAAGTGCATCTGCTCCAAGCTGCAAAATCACATTAAGCACCACAGATAGACTATTTTTCAATTTTTGCAGTTGTCTTGTTAATGTAGCTTGTGTCTCCGACCACATTTTTTGGCGTTTGAGAGTTTCTTCGAACACTTTATTTAGACCATCAGTGGTCATAAGTTGTTCTTTTTGAGCATCTGTTAAATTTAATGACGCTCTCGCCATTGAAGACATTTGCTCTACAGTTACCTCATAAGCATCAGCTAATGCTTGTAATTTTATCTGTTGTGATTGAGAAATCCCAGATGGGTCAGCTAAAGATTCTAAAGACATACCAGCTTGTCTGGCGAAATTTTGAGCTGCTGTTCCCATCGCCCCATATCTATTTTCAATCTTTGACGCTTCTGCTGCTGTCAGCCCAGCCAATCTCTGCCAAATCATCACACTTTCAACACCTGTAGCTTGCAGTGATTTGTTCCAAGACACAATATCTGCCTCAGACATACCAACTTGTTTACTAATAGCACGCAATCCCATATCCATCATTTGAAATGCTGCTGGTGCATCTTTACCAAACATCGATAGCTGTTGTGATATCGTTAATGCAGAGCCCTGCATGACTTTATTGAGGTCAAATGTCGATAAGCCCAAAGACCGCTGAGCTGCTGCCATTATGTTCAATTGACGCGATGTCTCTGCCGCATCAAAACCGGATTGTCTCATCTCATGTGTAAACAAAACCATAGTGTCCACAGAAGATCCAGTTATTAAATTCAGTCTTCCTATTTCACCCGCTAATTTCCCTATTTCTTCTCTTGGATACTTAATATCTGCTAGGGCTTTATATGCCGCAATCGTCGTGCTTTCTGTGACCCCAAGCTCACCACTTAATATTCTAACATTTTGGATAATTTCCTGCTGAGACCCATACAATCTATAATTAGCTTGTGTGAAATTGTCTGTAGCTTTGTCTGCACGTGCGAATACATCCACGACCTGTTTTATAATATTAAATAGATTCCTATTTTTCTTAGCACTGTCGTCTACTGCAGAACCTATATTTAGATATGAATCATATATGTCCTGAAGAGCTGGAAATTCAGATTCTACTAAACCTAATTCTTCTTCATGTGATTTATTTTTTGTATCAACTGCTTTTGTAATTTGTTGGATTACTTTTATATAACTGTTAACTCTGTCTAATTCCTGTTCCCCAAAGTCAACAATTTCTTCATTAAGATCGTGTATTTGTTGCCAATAATCAATAGACTTTTTTATATCATCCATTTGATCGCTGACATTGTCCCCAAAGTCTGATGTATTTATACCTATCCCAGACATAGTTGACGAAAGTATATCGCTCTCTGAATTTATTCCTTTGATTGAATCTGCTATTGAATCAAGCCCTTTAGCGGCATTATCAATTGTTCGGCTGATTTCATTTATAGCGTTTTGAGCAGCTGAAGATACACTTTCTTCCAAATCTACAACAGATTTTTCAAATTTATCTAATTCATTATACGCACTTACAGTGCTTAGAGATAATTCCATATTAAGTGCGTAAATGTTTGGATCTACTGACATAAAAATTTTATTCCCATATAAAATTTATTTTTCAATTTTATTATGTATTTAACGAAATGGTATTATTTTGCAACAAAATGGCTGGCCCGCTATGGGAAATAAACACTATTACGAAATAATAACCTCTTTGGAGAAAACAATGTTTGACAAATTAATCGAGGAGCATAATGGGCTAAATAAAAAACAATGGACTGAACAAGAATTAATTGCTTGGATCAAAAGTCTAAACGAAGACGACAAAGAAATCACTATTGATGCTATTTCAAAAGCTAAGGAAAGCGGAATGAGAGGACGCAAATTATTGCAATATACTTCTAATATTAGAATTATGCATGAAAAAGCTGTTAAAAAAAGAGATAAGGGCATGTCCATGGTAGATTTCTTGGCTTCAGCATCCGAGGGATGGTTACTCGGTGGAATAATCAGCGGATCAAAAAAAATCACATAACTTTTCAATCATTCTATATAATTTCTACGTAGAATGAATATCTCAAACAAGATCGGAAAAATAAATGGACCACAAAAGAAAATTATCATTAATGAAAATTGGGGGAGGGCTTGGAATCGCACTTTCATTACTCTTTTGCATTTTCGCATATTTTGCGTATACACAATTCAGAATCGATGTACCAGCAAAGCATTTTTCAGTTCTCACAAAGAAAACTGGTATTGACTTAGAAAATAATCAAGAAATCGCCCCAGACGCAGATCATAAAGGGTTACAACTCAATGTTCTACCAGAAGGCAGATATTTTTACAATTGCTATTCGTGGAAATGGGCAGTTTACCCAATGATTGAAATCCCACACGATAAAATGGGTGTGCGAATTCGACTACATGGAGAAGATTTACCACGCGGTGATTTCATGGCAACATCTGACAAGACAAAAGGAATCATCGCGGAAGTTCTAAGACCTGGGCGATACGCGATTAATGCAATCACTATTGATAAAGATAATAAAAATATTATCGGCATTGAACGTGGTAAATCAGATTATGTTGAAATAATTGAACTTTGGGAACCGAAGATTATCCCAGCTGGTTATAAAGGCATTGTAACAAACTTATCTGGGCCTATACCAGATGATCCAAACCAATTATTGGTAGAAGAAGGAAAACGTGGACCTCAAAAGAAAACTCTAGATGAGGGAACATATTATCTTAATCCATACCAATTTCGCATCAACACAATCGACACTCGGTCACAGCGATTTAATTTAGCACAAGGTGGAAACATGTTATTTCCATCAAAAGATGGATTTCCAATCAGTTTAGACGCAATCATTGAATTTCGAGTAAAACCCGACGAAGCCGCTAATACATATGTTACATATAATGATATAACAAATGATACACCAGGGGCTAGTAGAATTGCCGAAGAAATTATCAAAAAAGTAATCATGCCAAATGCTCGTGCATTTTGTAGGATTCAAGGTGCTAATTCTTCGGCACGTGAAGCCGATGGCCGACGTGGGCCGATGCGGTCGCCCATTGTGCCCCCGAAATCCGGGAAGCCTGGAAAGGAAAACTGATTGAACGTGACGCCTGGAATGAACCGGATGAAGGCGAACCGCTGGCCGAAGATCCGGAAGATTTTACCAGTCAAGTGGTAGGCGACGTGTCGGAAAACTGACGGGGTAATAGCAATTACCCTGTCAACAAATTGAATCTCTTTGATGAAAGGAACAGTCATGATTTACATTGCTACGAAAGAGGGCAAACGCTTTCGGCTGACAGGCCGATCGACACAGACCGACATCGTAAAGCGGCTGCAGAATCCGAATCAGGAATGTGTTTATGCGGTTCACAGTCCATGGTGGTCGCTCTATGCAGACGAATGGATGCCGTACAAGTGCCCCGGATCCAGAATTCCATGTGACCCACGCGGATCGGTTTTAATGCAGGGCAGTCTTAGGCAGTTTTGGGACGCTGCTAATGGAACCCCAGAACATTACGGAAGGCACGGTATCGAAGCTTTTATGTTGGCGTTTCACGGTAATCTGGAAGTTCTGAAGGCTGACACCGGACGTTACCTGCCGACCAGCCTGGACAGCTGGGATGCCTATAACGATCTGCTCGACATGGCCCCGTCAGGGACCGCGACAACTTAACGTCCGGGTAACAGCCAGGATCAGTTGGAATTGTAACATGCAAACTTGGCAATGATCTCCCATCTGGACAATACTTAGTTGATGGTGATGTTGGAGACACAAAATTCAAAGGGATTTTAAGAAAAGTTTTGCATCCCGGTCGGTATCGAGTCAATCCATACGGATATACAGTGGAAATTGTGCAACTCCAAGAATTTGAAAGTGGTAATCAAAAGAAAGTCGCTGGATGGGTTAATATCCCAACAGGATATGTCGGAGTTGTTACAAATTTATCAGACGACCCGACCACTAAAATGATAAAGGGAGTCCAAAACAACGTTTTACCACCTGGAATTTATCCAATCAATGGTCGTGAACAAAACATTGATATTGTAGAAATTGGATACACGCATTCTACAGTTCAAACAGAAGTAAAACACGATAAAGATGGTAAAACCGTCGCCGATGAAATATCAGGTGAGCCAATAATTGCCGACGCAAGTAGTGGTATTGAATTCCCATCAAGTGATGGGTTTAAAATGCACATTGACTTTACGGCAATCTGGGGTTTAATGCCAGATCAAGCGGCCCATGCTGTTCGGACCATCGGTAATGTTGATATGGTAGAAGAAAAAATTGTTATCCCGCAAATTGAATCGATCTGCAGAAATAATGGATCTGAATATAAAGCAGTCGAATTGCTAGTTGGGAATGAACGAGAAATTTTTCAAGGATCAATCGTTTCAGAATTTCATTCAGTATTAGATAATAAACAAATTACCGTGTTATACGGCCTTGTTAGACATGTCTACGTTCCAAAAGAAGTTCGTGAGCCAATTCAACAAAGCTTTATTGCAGATGAAAACACCTTAACAAGACAACAACAACAAATCACGGCCAAAGAGGAAGGAAAATTAAGAGAGGCAGAAGAAAATGTCACTTTAGCAACAAAAACGGTTGAAGTAGAAACATTAAGATTAGTCGCATCAAAACATGCGGGTGGAAATCGTAAAGCAGAAGGAATTCGAGCCGACACCCAAAGACAAATTGCGTCAATTAAAAAAGAAACAGAAGAATTAAAGGCACAAGCGGTTGAAATACTTGGAAAAGCTGAAAATGACGGAAAACTTCTTATCGAAGAGGCCAAATCTGACAGATTCAGATTAGCAGTGGAAGCATTTGGCACCGCCAAGGCATACAACAACTGGTATTTCGCAACAAACCTACCAAGTGATGTTAAATTACAATTAATCTTCGCCGGACAAGGAACTCTCTGGATAGACATGGATAAATCACCCGGAAGTTTTGGAGTTCGAGCAACAATCCCACTGAACGAAAGCAAGTAAAAATGAAAGATATCTTCGGAGTTGAAATCAGTCTTGAATTTGACACTAATGAAAATATGATATACAGATTCATCGACGAAGCTATCGAACTAAATGATTGTTTATTTGGCGGCGGCAGTACCCCTAACTCAATAACAGGTATGATTGAGTTAGGGGACACCGAAAAATTATCAATAAAAAGACTAAATAAAATAAAAAAATGGGCAACCACCAATAATCTAAAAATAGCGACCATTGGCAAAATCCATTCATTGAGAGAATAATGAAAACAATACTAATTCATCAAGACGATATCCATAATAAATTTTGGATCGCAGAATACAACAAAAGCACTAAAATCGTCACAACAAAATGGGGGAGAATAGGAACAAAAGGACAATCAAAAACCAAACCATTCCCAACAGACTACCAAGCTGAATCGTGGATTTCTAGTGCCACTTATAAAAAGCAAGAAAAAGGATACGTCAATCAATATGATTATAAACCGATAACAGATCATACTCTGCAAAAATTAGCGACAATCGCAGCCATTATCGGAACACAAAACAAATGCCAAGATCCGCAATGGGTAGAAATTGACTTAAATAATAAATCATATAAAAAAATCGACGAAAATCGTCTACAACATCCAGAATGTTATCCAGGTTTACGATTAAGGATTGAAACCAAAAAATCATATAAGGATGAAATCGGTGACGACCATACTTTTTTTAATTTAATTTTCTGCTCAGACGGATGTTTTAGATCAAACTATAGCGGGTCCTTCATAACCACGGCAAATACGATTAAAAAAATCGAAAAAGATGACCCAATTTATCCACTTGTCTTAAAATTAGAAAAAGCTGTTGGGCTGATTCTTTCATAATTATTTCAAAATCTTCCGCAATTTCACCAGTTCCATTGTGTTAGCTGATTTTATATTTTTATCGTGAATTTTTCTAATTTCATCTGTTGACATATTTAACTCAGTGAAAAATTCATTCCAATCTTTAGTCATCAATTTTTCACCCTTTTTTATATATTTAATTCTTGGTGGTATTGAAAAGTATATTTTTAGACCGTGTCTTGACAAAAGATTAACATTGCTAATTATACTATTAATCCCGGCTTTATCATTATCTGGAGACAATATCACTCCTTTCTTAGGTCCAAGTATTTTTAGTTTTTTTATTTGATTATCTGTGACCACTGCTCCACCGGACGCCAGTGTTTGTTCTCCCAAGATATGCTTATCAAATATTGCTTCAGTTATAATAACATATGAGGCTGCTTCTATGTCATCGAATCCATATAAAAAATCTCCTTTTGTCCCGTCTGTAATTCCAACCACTTTTCCATCTTTATCATACACTTCTAATGATGGAAAGTTAAATCTTTTGTTAACACGTGATCTGCTTTGCCAGTATATTAATGTGTCGAATTCATAGTATGGCCAATAGACTTCCATTCCAAGATAGTACAATTCATTTTTCGAAATATCTTCTTCCGAATATCCCCTAGTATTTAGCCATTTTTTAAGAGCATTTGCTTGTGTGTCATTAGCGTTCGATAATAATCTTGCACCATTAGGAAGAGCAACAGATACCTTTTTCTGGGCTTCCTTATCCGTCATTCGGCCTTCTGGTTTCAGAAAGTCTCTAATGTCTTCCTTGTCACCAAGGATATCTTCCAATGCCTCTTTATACGAGCATTTATTATATAATCTGACAAATTTTATAAATGAGCAATTTCTTTTCCCTGTTTCCGGATTTATTGGTCCGGCCCATTCATCTCCTCTCCAATCATGGCATGCAGCTCTACTCAGAGAGATATTAAACTTTTTATTATCATTATGATAAAATGGATTTTCTATTAATAGTTCTTCTCCATTTTTACCTTTTCTCTTTTTATAGTCAAAATTTTTATCCACCCATCTTTCTATAGCTTGGGGGGGAATATTTTTAAAATTTTTCTTAATTTGGATCATACCATATTTAATACATTTTTATTTAAGAAGCATAGATCCAATGATTGTTATAACAGCCACAAGTGCTGTTATAATTGAAGTCCAAAATGTTATGCTATGTTTTTTCAATTCTTGAACACCCGATTTTTCAATAGTTTCATTTAAGGCGTTAATTTTAGCATTTAAATCAGACATATCTTTTTGTATAGAATTAGAATATTGTTCTACTCTTTCAGCATTAGCTAACATTATTGCTTCACCACAAGTCTTTATTTTTTCATCTGTTGATTTATAAATAATATCATAGCTTTTTGACATTTCAATTCTTAATTTTTCTTGGTCTGTACGTAATTTTTCAGCACAATCGTTTAATCGTTGTAATTCTGATAGAACTAGTCTTTTGTACTCATTCCAACTATCGCTAGAAGACCTTGTTGGCATAGGCATACGATAACCAATCTTATTTAGACGCACATTTCACGCATTTTGAAGATGCTTCTCTCACAACAGCATAAAATCTTTCATCTTTCCAAAATAATATGTTCCATTCTAAATTTTTATATCCATCTTTTTTAATTTTACAACGCAAAATGACTGTAACTGGGTCAACATCATATGAATTAAACGCATTCTTAATACATTCAATATCGTCCTTATGGATAAAATCAAGAACTGATTTATCTGTAAGATCTTGTGTTGACCACCCCAGAATCGATTGCCATGATTTATTTGTTTTGATAAATCTGAAATCTCTTGACAATACACAAAACATTTCAGGTGATAGATTGAAGAATAATTTAACTAATTCAAAGTCGTCATTTTCAAAAACCTCCGTCAATTCTTTTATTCTCGACAGATGGCTTGGTTTAAATTTTATTCTGTTTGAAGATATACAACAATCTGTTTTGTTCATTTTAGATTATACCTATTAAGAAATAGTAAAAATGAATTTTCTACTAACTATAGTAGTTTGATTCGGTAAGGTTAATTTTATCTGGTAACTATATGTCCCTTTTAAAAACCTAGTAGTATCAAGATCATATTTTATAACCCATGGATTAGAACGATAAGATCCCTGTCGTAAGCCAATTGTACATACTTCATTGTTAATTAATAATTCATTATGTTGTGTTTCAACAGTGATTGTTGGCTGCAAAAATGGTATAATCGGATTAACAAGATTAAAATTATAATCGTATAGTGGAAGAGGCATAATACCAATTTCTAATGGTCTAACCTCTGGAGTATGAAATTTTTGATCTAATGGCTCAAATCCAAATCTGATTGTTTGCAATCTGTCATCACAAAACCATTCATCAGGATAAACCCAAAATCTATGACAGCATTTAATTAATTTAGCAGAATTCTCGGCAGAATCAATATCACATTCTGAACCAGAAGAACTTCCACATGGATCATTAGCAAAATAATACCAAACATCAAAATAAACATTTGGTGCTTCAAAGTCATCTGGAATTGAAAATGGAAGATGATATTTACCAGCAAGGTAATCTTCATCAGCCGTTGGTTCTGTCCCACAATCCCCTACAGCAGTTGCTACTGTATCTTGGCAGGCTGGTGATGGGTATAATATATTATCTGGATCAGTTATAGGTATTGTAGAAACTAAATTATGTGGCAGCACTTGCGATTTGTATATTTCAACATATCGTATTGCGTACGGATCGTCAAGAACACCACCATGCAAAAAATCGACATTTAAATCGACCACTTGCCCACGTCTGGCTGATATTCTTGGAAAAGCACCACTTAATAATTCTGAACACGACATAAAATGATCTCCATAATCTAATATTATTTTTGATTATGGAGATCATAATATTAATCAGAATTATAAGATATTAATCAAACAAAATCGCTTTTCATCAACAATTTCACCATGATATAATAATTTCCCATCATCTCCAATATACCATGGCATAAAAATATACCCATGATCTAATGAGGATGATTCGCCACAATTACACAAAAGTAACGAATCATTATCAATATTCTCATTACATCTAATATTAATATCATGTTTTTTTAATAATTTGATTTTTCGGACAGATAATAATCTATAATTATAAGCATTGCAATATACAACACTACGTTCCCTTTTACATGTTGCGGATACTTTATAGTGTGCTGATATAATATTACCCATACCACCAAGCCCATCAGAAAGAAATGGACCTCTATCCCTAAATCCATATACATCCGATTTCATAGTCGCAGAAGAAATTAACACATTAATAATATGCTTTTCAATATCTTCTAAATATATTGAACTATCTCGCTCAACATATGCACGATCAATCCATAAGTTAAATGATTCATTACCAGCAACGGCTTTTAAGTAATACGCCGCCGATTTGCCTGAATCGTTTAACTCTTGATTATATTTCACAATTGAAACAGGTTGAATACCAATATCTTTTAAAAATTCATTATTTTTAAAATAAGAAACCAATTTTCTAACAAATTTTGGATTCTTTCTCAATTGATTGTTTTCTAAAGTCTCAAGCCCTTCATAAGTGAGGCTATTTTGATGACTTTCAGCAGCATCAGAAAGTTCACTTAAACCAAAGGCAGGGATAGAGATAGAAGCTGCGATAGAACTACAAATAAAATTTCTTCTAGTCGTTTCCATGAATATTCCTCAAAAGTTATCGTTGGTTTTTATTTTGTGCTTCTTGTTTTTCTTTAGCTTCCTTTTCAAGTCTTCTCATCCACCAGGCCCTATCTTCAGCAATTAAAGTTTCTTGTTCAAACAACGACAAATTGCCATATTGTTTCAACTGAAATTGTTGCTCAAGAATGCCAAAATAAGCTCTATCTAATTCATCTCCGCTTTGTCGAGCGAAAAAAGTCTTCCGTAATCGGAAGCTCCATTTTAAACTCATGCCCACAATCTGGACAAACAATCTCGATAGAGGTATCAATACCGGGGGTGTTTTCACGCATCCACTCCCTAATAGCAGACGTATCTCTAGAATGCAGCTTAGAAATTAAACTCCTTATTTTCAAACGGTCTGGATCACCTAAAAAGCTGACAATCATTTTATCCATGTTATTGTCAAGAGCATCACTATAAATAACATTTTGAGAAACTTGCTCACGTGGGTCAACAGATTTCGTCTTAGACTTAATACCACCACGCTTCTTAAATGTTTTATCTCTAATTCTCCTACGAGCAACTATATCATTTGTATCATATGCTCGTAGGAATTTTACTTCAACCCAAATATCCTTCTTAAACAACTCAGATAGAAATGGTAGTGTGACTTTGAATGGCTCATTACCAATATCTGCTCGTGCTGGCGTAATGGATGATTGCAGATCATTCAAATCATAAACATGAGTGTTTGTTGTCTCACATTCCTCATTTGGACAAGTAACAGCAAATTCATACATATTTCCATGGGTAACACCACGCAAGAAATAAAGTAAAAATGTTCTATCACCAACTAAAAGATCGCTGGAAGAAAATCCATCTGGGAATTGGCAACATTCTTGAAAAAGATGATCAATAGATTGACCAGTTTTTGCAAGGCGTTGTGTTGTAAGAATTTTTTCCGCCTGCTGACCCATAGCTCTTACTTTGATAATACCATCTGGCCAACCGTAATAATAACCCATAGATGGTAAATGGCATTCTTCCCACGGGATCAAAGTATCGTGTGGAACACTATCAATAATATTGATAATTTCTTCAGCCGTAGCACCAGGTTTAATCAGATCAGAAAGATCATGATGATGTGATTCAAGCTTACCAACAAAATCCTTAGAACCCTCAGAACCCTCAGAACCCTCAGAACCCTCAGCTAATTTTTCTGGTTTATTATTTTCAACAGAACCATCTAAATCTAATTCTTCGTCTTGCGACTCGTTTTGATCATCTTCAATTGTCATGAGTGTACAAATCCAATTAAAAGTACAATGTAAAATGTGGCAATATTATGTACTATCTCAAAATATTTTAAAAGCACATGGAGTATTAAAAATTTTATGAACAATATCGTAAAGGCAATAATCAATAAATTACCAAGCGAATTTTTAATAATTAATGTCATCAACGATGATTATGAGGTACTTAATTGTGGATATTCAGCATTTTTTATTTTTTTCGATAAATGTAAAGTAAGAATAAAATTATCTGGAATATTTTATACTGATTTATCACAAATATCAAAATCACATATTGTCAATGAAAAATGCAGTGTTAAAAAATTACATCAAGCTATTTATATAAAAAATTTTATAAATAATTCATCATACAATATAAATTCACAACAAAGTTTAAATAAATTTATATGTGGAGTAGAATTTATTGCAAAATATTTTAAGGAAAGTTCGCAAGATTAGAAAAAGTCCCGGTTGGAAAGCCACCAGAAACAATTTGTGAATATTCCTCAGCCCAATCATAAGTGAGGGTAACATCAATCAATTTAATATCACTATTAGTATAAGACAAATCGCCGTGTCTTATAATAGATGGCCATGAATTATGCAACAAAAAATCAACATCATTTGCGGTATCATTTTTTCTATCTGGTGAATATGTTGTAACTCTCGATTCTTTTTTATAATCAGACGCTGGTTGTAATCCACTATTGGGTGTCCAAACACTTTCTCGCCATCTTCTTATAACATCTATCATACCGACAGTATCATACCAGCTTATTTTAATATCATCCCAATTCACAGATTTTGCAAATTTATATTCTAATGACGCTCCAGGCACATTTTCTTTTGAAACATTAAATACTGGTAATGTCATATCTTTAGCATTAATTAGTGCGTCATCATTATCACCAAAAATATTCTTAATTTCCCATGTGTATGTATAATAATATGTTTCAGTAGCTTTTGCCGAATTACCATTCCCACCAACGCCATTAACAACAAATCCGGGCATTAAATTTATTTCCTTTCAATAGCTTTATCATACTTTAAGGTAACAGATATTCTGGCTATTTCACTACTAGAATAATCAAGATCTGATGGTGATATTTTCGATGGCCATGATCTATAAATATCATAAGTCCAAACCGAATTACCAGCACCATCTAACATATCTAATTGTGCATCAGAAGTGAATTGATCCGGTGGTAATATTCTAGAATTACGAATATCAACACAATTTTCAGACCACCATTCATGAATAAGTTTAGCGGCCATATCTTCTGATGTATCGCCAGTGTTTTTTAACACCTCATAAAATGTGAATTCTATTGGTCTCCAGTGTTGTTTGCCTGGTCTGAATATTTCATCTTGACCATTATGTACTTTTATTTCATCTATTTCAGCAGATGGCCTAGAACACTTTGCTAGGAATAACAATAGATTGCCATTACTGTTAGATAATGGTTGCAATATTTCTAATGCATATCTATGTGACCTGGCGGTCTCAATATTATAAGCTGGACCTTGAAATGCTGAATTGACTTGCCACGCATTTTCATCGTGACAGTCACCACTAATTTGAATATTAAATCCTGGCATGATAATCTATCTACGAAAGATGGGAATCTTCAAAAAGAAGATTCCCATCTATATTAATCACAACTGCCCACCAGCGGAAGTTATGTTAAAATTGCGGACAATTAGGTGTAATTGGAACAGGAGCTGGAGCCTGAACACAAGACCCATCGGATCTTGACCTTACCGCACGATCATAACGCATTGTACATTCAAGAGTAAGTAAATCAGTCGATGTGTAATCCAATTCTTGCCAATTAGAGGCAGCTGGCCAAGTTCCCATCATAGACCATTGCTCTGATGTCTGACCGGAACCGTCAACCATCAATAAACTAGCTGTTTTCTTGTAAAATCTTGGATGGGCAACAGACATAGACTGCATGTTGACAACCGTCTCGACCCAATGATAAATACCACGAGAAATATCTGGGTCTTGTTCAACATCATACCACACCAAAGTAACAGGGTCCCAGTCTTGCTTACCAGCAAAACGAGCAACTTCCTGATTATGATGCATTTCTGGTTCTTCGAATTTGAAACTTGGTCTTGACGCTGATTGCAAGACTAACAATTCGGATTGTGAGAATTGACCTGTCCCACGTCCAAGTGTTTCAAAAACCCAACGATGCTTTCTTCGAACTTCAACTGTATTTGATGGTCCCTGAGCAGAATAACCTCCGCCGAAAGGGTTTATATTAAATCCTGGCACTACCCATCTCCCTTAGCAAATAACTTAATGTGTTACTAAAGTATCTTTGACAAAGAAAGCCGGAGGCATTTCCCCGGCTTTCCTTTATCATTAAGTTGAAGTTTGAGAATCAACAATCCCACCAGCCGCGAGAACTTCTTCAGCTGAAAAGGATGCACCCGTTCTTAAAACAACGAGGTTTAAAACAACAAATTCCACAGTCCGAGTCGGCTTTAAGAATACCGATACCCACAATTCATTCCTATCTTGCCTCTCAGCAGTATTATTAGTCTCATCAACAATAACACGATACGCGGAAAGTCCACGCCTAGACTGAATATCAGACAAAAATGGTTCAATTGTCGATTGAACTTGACGCCACAAAATCTTATCATTTGGTTCAAAGATGTAATTTCTTAAAAGCTGAACAAGATTTTTCTTAACAAAGGTCATCAACATTCTAACATTTACACGATCCAAAGCAGATTGTGTACGTTGCAAAGTACGCTGACCGTAAACAACAATTCCATCCTGAGGGAATTTAACAATCGGATTCACAGCATTTCCGGAACCATAAAGCAAATCACGTTCACCCTGTGTTGGTGAAAATTCAACATCAAGAGCAGTCAAGAGTTTACCACGTCTTAAGCCAGCAGGAGCTGCCCATTGTTCTGCCTCACGAGCAGTTCTACTGAATACAGCAGAAACATGACCACTAGGAGGAACCCATATTTCAATAGAATTAAATTGATCGTAAATTCTTAACCATCCCCAGTACATGGCACCATAACTACTATTAATAGCAGCTCTTAAGTCCGACAATAGCATACCATTATGCCAATCAACAGCCTGTTGAGGACGAAGACCAAAAGGAGGATCGACAATGTAAAGAACATCACCACGGCTTTCACACAACTGCAGGGCGGTTCCGATAACAGCCCCAGTCGAAAAACCAGGAGTTAACAATAAATTAATGTCGATCGATTCAGGGTTTTGAAAGGCATACAATCCAGTAGAAAGTGCTGGATTACCAATAATTGCCGCATCCAACTCACTGGAGTAAGCCGGATCAGTTGGAATACCATTAGCCATTCCAGTAAATGCTTTCCCAGCAAACTGCGATGGTTGTCTAACAGCAAAAGTGGATAATGTATTAGCATCATTATTTAAGAATGCTGGACGTTCATCCCAATTCACAAATGAATTACCATTAGTACCACCATATTTAGTACCGGGATTAATAACCTTACCAACATAACGATCTTCTCGCTTATCGAAGCTAATATCCTCAATAAAATCCAATGCTTCACCATTAACACCAGTTAGTGCTAACGAATACCTACCGGACGCATCACCAAGACCTTGTGTGTAAAGTGAAAGAGTGGCAGTAATACCAGCCATCCATGTACCAGCAGATGGTGCAACTAACCATCCAACAATATTAGCAAAGTATGTTGTGTCATTAGTACAAGTAGTGCTACTAGAGTCAGTTTCACAAGACAATGGTGTTGAAGAATCATTTTCACCAGAAGCTGGTAAAGTAACCCTATTATCAACAAACCCACGATATGTTCCCTTGTAGGGATATGTGATATTAAATTCTTCAGCAAACCGAAGAGTCTTAATATTTGAGTAGTTTGATAACATCTCAATAGTATCAAGCTGATGCGAAGAAGAAGTTTCAATCACCAAATGAGTAGCACCACCGGGGATTGTCAGGGAATAAGCGTTCCAAACAACATCACCAGCAACAACACCAGCAGCATCAACAATATGAGCAATTGCCTCAGTGGTTTGTGCAAGACCAGATGGAATATTAAATTCAACTTCTTCGGTCTCTTCAGAGCCAATGATATTAATTTTAACACGACTATTTTGCGTAGTAATATCATACGGGCCTTGATCAGTACCAATCAAATAAGCTCTTGGAATATCCCACGCATATTGTTGAGTGCCAACTTCAAGAGCAAAACCCTGAGTTGTCATCAATTGGATTCTCTCACCAGAAATGGTTGATCTGATTTGCGGAATAATTGTGACACCGTCACTTAAGGTATATTCAACAAATTGATAATCTTCACTACTGAGAAGTGCATTAGCAGCTGTGATGAATGATGAAACAGTTGTGTATGAAGCAGCCAGCATGGAGTAAGAATTTGCAACACCACCATCAACAGAAATAGAAAAATCTCTATTATCGGGCTTCACAGACCAAGTGAAAGTATCATTAGTGTCTAAAACACCAGAAGTTACTTCGACTTGAATTGAAAATCCGCTTGTTCCGACTGGAATAAATTGCGATGTTCCGTCTGCTGCATCATCGGTCAGCGTACCTTCAGCAACAATTTCACCGTCGCTATTTCTAACGATTTGATATTCGGCACCAGAAACCGACGCGACATCAGACAAACCTGGCGGGCTTGTAATGATCATAACGAATGAATCATCAATCGATCCATTATAAGCACCAAAGGTATTTAACGTTGCAGTTGTTGCACCATCAGTTGTTGAAACTTCAACATCAGTGTAATCAATATTTTCTATTTCTGCATCATGGAAGGTCAACGGCTCAGGATTATCATCTGTTCCATCGCCAATCGTTCGTAAATCGATTCTACCATAATCGATACCGGAGAATAATGGGATTCTGCCCCACCCAGCACCTCTATTGCCTGAAGTATCAACGCAGACACTTGATAACGAGGATGGTTGCCCTGTTTCGCATTCAATCCCAACACGCATTACATAGCATGCGTTTCCTTCTTCCAAGTATGCCATAACAGCATACCCAAGATAAATTTCTGGGAATGGATTGCCGAATGTTTCAACATATTGGGTTGCATTAGTAACCAGGATTGGGACATTTAATGGGCCTTTTTTGGCTGTCCCAAGAAATCCTGGTCGTAATGGACCAATACTTGTTGGTAATACACTTAGGTCGATTTCTCGTGGAAAAACGCCTGGGCTTAGGAATACTGACATATTTTTATAACTCCGGTTGATGTTTTCTCACGATTATTTTTGACACGACCTTATTATTAGGAAATAAGTGCTGTGTCACGTTCTGCCTGTTCTTCACTATCATAAACAATTTTAATCATTCTTTTGGCTTTAAGATTTTCAATCTGTTCAAACCGCAAATGAGATTTTGGTAATAATGTGTCTCTGCCGGGCATAACACGAATTTGTTGCTCATTACTGTAAAAATCACTGTTTGGTGCTCGAACCTGAATTGGAATCATTTGATTCGAACAATTGTAAATTTTCACAACATGAGACTTTTGTTTTCCGGCCATTTTAATTCTCCATATTATATTTTGTTGGGATCTTGGATAGGCTCATACCACATATTGCCACCAGCCGCTCCAGTAGATTGTACCTTAGATGCTGCAAGGATTTCTCCAGATTTTTCCTGTAATGACATTACTCTACCAAGAACAGTTGGTACAATCTGCTCTGGTAATGGCAACCAAGCCTCAGCTGTCATAGAAACTTCATACCGTACTTTTGCATTCTGATCATGCCCCGCTTCTTTATCACTAGCGTCAGTTGAACCATTGAATTGTAACTGTATATTTCCCTCAACCTTGCCATCAAACATCCTAAATTCAGCGAGAGGGTTAAACCGTGTTAAAGTCTGATATAAAACATATTCAGCATCACGCTTACTCTCAGTCCAAATAATCATATTATAATCAACCAAGAACGGTACAGGTCTAAACACCCTAGCAACCTGATCACCCCTCGTGCTGAGATATCTAGCAGTCATAGCATGATATCTAGGACTATATTTCTCAGGATTAAATTTATGTGAATCTCTGCTAAGAGCAGCAACAGGCATTCTAGCCCTACCTTCTTTAATATCATCAGCCCATATTAACAAGCTTTTATCACCACCAGCAATTTTAACCCTCAAAAACCTATATGAATCCTTAGTAGGAACCCTAATACCAGTCCAATATTGCTTCATAGCATCATCAAGAGCCCTAAAAGCAGGAGTTACAAATTCTTCAAGATGACTCTTATATGCCAAAAAATCAGAACCATCAAATGGATTCCTTCCACCTTCAGCATGAGACAACTGCCGCATAGCTGGTGGTTCTCTCAACCCATCAGGTGCCATATTGGGAGAAACATTATGTTTAAGCCCATTGACAGAAAAATCAGAATTAAAATCGTAAATTGGCAAAATAATACCTATTTAATCAATGACAACAAATAAGCTGGATTTTTTAATTTATCAAGAATCCGCCTAACTTCATCACTGACTTCTTGATGCCTGTCTGAATCCTTAGTAATCATAGATCCAGATAAATTCATCTTAATAACACCACCATCAGATGTTTTTCCAGATGACTTAACATTTAAACCATCTACTTCATTAATTTCATCAGCAACACCAGCCGCGATTTTATTAATAAAAGCATGGTTAGACACCTCAAATTTATTCCTCAAATTACTAAATTGTCTTTCAATATCCATTAAATCATTTCCCTGAAAACACCGCCAGAATCCAAATCAGCATTACCTTGAATATCCTCCTGAACTCTAACAGTAATATCAGCTGTTAAAACTTCAACCTGACATGTAAAGTACAACCACACATATCTAAAATTACCAGATGGAGCAGCATTTAAAACTCTAAAATTTTCAATCTTCATACTAGCATCATTATATGGCAACTGAATAACATCGCCAGCCCGTAGCATTCTATTATCAAATTTTTCAATTATTTGTAGATGACTAAAAATAATTTCAGTTTGATTTGGATTGTCAACCCCAAAATCAATTAGTACCACTTCTAATGGTCTTGGAGCAAAGTACCCTTTCAGATATTCAGCTGGCCAATAGGATGGGTCCGCGTCTTCATCCCAAGTCCTATCATAATCAGCATTATCAGTTCTTCTGAATATCTTGACTTCAGCACCAGAAACATTTATCATCTCATCGGCTAATCTTCTAGCCATCTTAATATCAGCTGAACTATTGTCGTGAATAGCAAGCGGTGTATGACGCTGTTCAGATTCGGTTCTATTACTTTGCCAAACAGATCTAAAAGCATCCGATGATACTTCGCCAGTGTTTATAGCAAAATTGTGTACTCCCATAATTTCCTCCAAAGTATATTTGGGAAGAAATTATGTGCCGCTAAGAGACCATGGCGGGATTGGTGGTAATATACCAACACCAGCCGGAAAAGATCCTTCTTTCTTATATGGATTTGGTGGAGGAGCCGGAGTAGAATTAAAATCTGGTGACGGGCAATATCCCATATCTATAGTATCACAAGAATCAAAATCCTCCACCACATCTTCTTCTATTTGATTCAATTTTCGAAGTTCATTATACCAATCGGGCTGATCAGCACAAGGACAATCAACATCCCTAGATGGAAACACAAACCACTTTTGACGCATATTCCCCCTAGAAAAATTAGATCCAAATTTAACATACGAACCAGGAATAGCGTTCAAAGCATCTTCAAGATTTACCAATGCACCATCCGTGCACCCAGATTGTGCCAACCAACTAGATAATTTATTAGAAGATACAGCAGATGTTGGCTCACATCCTGGGATAAGTATTTTCCCAGAAGGAATAACTTCTAATTGAATGTGAATACTTGTTTCTAATCTAGACATTTTTAGCCCTATTACAATACATAAACCGACAATGGCTCACCAAGATCAAGAGCCTCTTTAAGAATATTTTCTTTCATCTTTTCGCCCTCTTGAACCAAGTCAGATCCATCATAACTTATTGATCCGCCATCTGGTGTTGGCATCCCAGATATTTTTCTACGAGACATCCCAACACATATTTTAGCTTCGGCACACATCATATTATAACACAACTGTCTCGCTTGCGGACTTCTAAAATGATTAACAACAGGAATATAAAGTACAACTACTGGAAATGCACCTTTTGGTGTTGGATATAATCTAATAAGCTGATCTTTTGCACTTAATGAATCACCAGTAACATTACTAGTACCCTCATTAATTACTTCCCAATGGCCCTCCGTACCAAGAATTTTCTGCGAAAATTTCCTATAGGCTTGCAATAAATGATAATCTGTTAATATATTTTGTATTCCAGACACATTACCTATATTAGCCGCAATACTTGATTTGATTCCACATCTTCTTCTCATAGTTTTAAATAAATCATTAAAATTATTATATTGATAACCAAAATCATTTAATTGATCAATAAATTTAAAACTATGATCTGGATCACATGATATAATATGCGATAATTCGTGAGCTACATTTTCTTCTAAAGCATTGTCTATAAAAGATTGATTTACAAAAATTTCTCCAGTATCAATATCTGAGAACGCACTTATATGTTGAAATGGCAGAATGGTTATTTTCTTACCAATATCTTTTTCCATAATGCACCTTCATTTGTTGGTTTTGTAAATTGACGCCATCCATCTAATTTATAATCAACCGCGTCATTTTGGTTTTTAAAGTAGTACGTTATTTTTGAACTAGTAGATCTTGGGGTTCTATGAAGAAATTCGACATTATCAAAATCATATCCATCAACAATT
>Ga0222691_1000236_pt1 | contig 22058 bp, 25 predicted proteins | sample AntAcemetage1237_FD_179839 | JGI IMG/M metagenome (GOLD analysis project Ga0222691, IMG submission 179839) | Saline water microbial communities from Ace Lake, Antarctica - #1237 | ecosystem: Environmental > Aquatic > Non-marine Saline and Alkaline > Saline | place: Antarctica: Ace Lake... | reverse complement strand
TAACGGAATGAAGCATTTTGAGCGTACCGCTCTGGAAACTAGCATGGATGGAGATTTCGACACAGGCAATGTACGATACAAAGCCCGTGAGCGTTATTCGTTCGGCGTTTCTGACCCACTTGGCATTTATGGTTCTCCCGGATCTAGCTAAGTTATTGGGGGTGTAAAAACCCCCTTTTTTTATTTTTATCTTGTTAATAGCAAGTTATCCCTGACTGCTTAACAGCAGACCTAACCCAGACAGGAGATTGACATGGGTACTACAACGAACAAAGGACCAATGCGGTCACAAAATGGCTTTCAAGACGTTACAAAAAACACCGATACAGGTGCAGTAACGGTTAATTCGACTTACGGCACTAACGCCGCAGTCGTTGGCACTATCACCGGCAGACAGGCAATCAACAATGACTGGAATGTCGTAGGCGGGTTAGATTCTACTTTAACCGCCGCTCAGTCAGGAACTCTTTTCTTGGTTGATGGCACCGCAAATAACGTCATTAATTTACCCGCTTTATCTACAGGTAATGTTGGCGTCCGCTATGATTTCCAACTGACTGTAGCTGTTGGCGCATCCACTACTACTACCTTCGTACTTCCCGGTTCTGCCGTGTCCGCTTTCCAAGCAATGGTTTCATTGGTTGCAGGAGCGGCGGCTAACGCAGTAAGCGATGTTGCGGGAGATACTTTGACATGGGTAAACTCAACTGTTGCAAATGCTAGAGTCTCTATGGTCTGTTCTTCAGATGATGGAACAAACTCTAAGTGGGTAACTACGGTTCTGTCTACTCCAATCGCAACGGTAGCTTAATCCGTAATTTAGTGTGGTAATATTGAGGGGTGATTTTCACCCCTTATTTTTAGGAGAATGTAATGGCTGATGCAGTCGCAACACAAACAATTATAGATGGGGCAAAATATGCCACATTTAAGTTCACCAATGTCAGTGATGGCACTGGAGAATCGGCAGTGGCAAAGATTGATGTCTCTAGCCTCACTGTAGACCCTATGACAGGCAAATCCTGCACTAAGGTCACTATAAGCAACATTTGGTACAGTACGGCCGGAATGAGCGTTAAAGTCCTATTCAACGCCTCTACGAACGTCCTAGCATGGCATATACTTGCCGATTACTCTGATGAGCTAGATTTCTCTGATTTCTCTGGAATACCTAATAATGCAGGTGCCGGAGTTAACGGTGATGTTTTGTTCACTACTGTTGGGCATACTAGCGGTGACACTTACAGTATCGTGATGAAAGTATTAAAATCTTATGGCTAGAAACTATAAGCTAGAGTATGCAAACTTTCACTCCAGACCTGAAGAAAAAAAGCGTAATGCCGAGCGCCATAAAGCCAGAGATATAATGGTTAAGTTAGGCAAGGTTAAAAAAGGCGATGGTAAGGATGTAGACCATAAAGACAGGAATACTGCCAATAACTCGCCAAGTAACTTAAGGGTTACGACCAAGAAAGCCAACAGGTCTAGGAATAGTAGAAGCTCAAGTTAAGCCAGATTGCAAATGGGAGTTTTAAATGAAAGGTGCTAAACATTACAAAAAAGATGGTACTGAGCATAAAGGCTCTAATCACAAAATGTCTGACGGCACTTTGCATACTAACAAATCTCACACAAAGTCTAGTGTAAAATTGTTTCACTTAAAAGATTTGTCGGCTAGAGCAAAGTCTAAGGCAGAGAGGGGTTAACTCATGGCAACACCATCTAAAGGCAAAGCCAAGGTTAAGGTAACCTCAGCAGGCAAAAAAGTCAGCTACGGGCAAGCAGGAAATGCTAAAGATGGGAAGCCAAGAGTCCGAGCAGGAACATCTAAAGGCGATAGTTATTGCGCCAGAAGTCTTGGAATAAAAAAAGGTCTTTCCAAGAAAAAACAAAACGATCCTAATACCCCAAACAATCTATCCCGTAATCGGTGGAAATGTTCTGGGGCTACATCCAAAAGGAAATAACAATGGCAACTAGCGGGACATATAACTTTACCCTAGATATTGGCGATGCCATTGAAGAAGCGTTTGAAAGAGCGGGGCTGGAGTTGCGTAGTGGTTATGACTACAGGACTGCTAGGCGAAGCCTAAACCTTCTCATGCTTGAATGGCAGAACAGGGGGCTAACCCTTTGGGCTGTTCAGGAAGGAACGCAAACCTTAACGGCAGGCGATGGATCGTATCCACTGGACGGTGATGTACTGGACATAATTGAAGCTTTTGTGCGAACAAGCTCTGGAAGCTCTACTAGCCAATTTGATCAAACGCTTACTAGAATTTCAATAAGCCAATACGCTCATTTGTCTAACAAGCTAACAGAAAGCAAACCCTTGCAGTTTTTTCTTGAACAAGACCCAAGCGGCGTTACTGTTAATTTATGGCCAGTTCCAGATAGTCGTGAAACATACACCCTTGTTTATTACTTTATGCAACGGATTGAGGATGTGGGTTCTCCGGCATCAAACAACATGGACATCCCTTCAAGGTTCCTTCCGTGTTTGGTTGCAGGGCTTGCTTATCAGTTAAGCATTAAATACACCGAATCAAATATAAAAGCGCCATTGCTTAAAGCTGATTATGAAGAGCAGTGGAATCTTGCCGCAGATGCCGCCAGAGAAAAGGCGTCATTGTTTATTTCACCCGGAGGCTACAACTTTTGACAACATCTAAGGGTAAGCTGGCTTTTGGCTTTTGTGATAGAACTGGGTTTCGTTACAAGCTAACCGACCTTGTTCCTCAGATTGTTAATCAACGCCCTACAGGGATGTTGGTGGGTCGGGATGTTGTGGATAAAGATCAGCCTCAGCTTCAGCTAGGTAAGGTTTCATTTACCGACAATCAATCCCTAAGAAATCCAAGACCTGATAGAACATTAGATCAGAGCAGACAATTATATGCATTTAACCCTGTTGGCGGCGGTATAACCCAGCTAGGCAGTTTTACTGTTGGGTTAGATATAGAAGGTAATGTGGGTAAAGTTCAGGTGGTAACAAACTAATGGCATTCACATACACTACGCTAACGCAAGCAATTCAAGATTACGTTCAGTCTGACGAAACCACATTTGTAAGCAATCTGCCTACCATTATTACTCAAGCCGAGGAGCGCATTCTTAAGGATGTACAGCTTCCTGATTTTAGGAAAAATGTTACTGGCTCTTTGTCGGCTGACAACGAATACTTATCTACTCCAACTGATTACTTGGCAATTTATTCTTTAGCAGTTAATAACAGTGGATATGAATTCCTAATTAACAAAGATGTCAATTTTATTAGAGAGGCTTATCCCGTATCGACAGTTACAGGGGTCCCTAAGTATTATGCCATATTTAATGACACTACCCTTATAGTAGCGCCAACGCCAAACGCATCCTTTGATGTTGAACTGCATTATTTTTATAGCCCAGAATCTATTACTGTTGCCGCTTCAGGAACAAGCTGGCTGGGAAATAACGCTGAGAACGCATTGCTATATGGTTGCCTGATAGAGGCGTACACCTTCCTTAAGGGCGATGAGGCTTTGCTTAAGCTTTATATTGGCCAGTACAGTGAGGCTATTGGTCGATTAAAGGTTCTTGCTGAAGGGTATGGAACTACGGACAGCTACCGGTCTGGCGCAATACGTCTGGGTAGGAGCTAAGAATGATTGAGATAGCCTCGGCTGAAACAGGATTTGTCACGGTTGTTACGTCAGAAAATAAAGGGCTTGATGCAAAGCATTGGGCTGAAAGAGCAACAAGCAGAATTGTTTCGGTAGGCGGAAGTTGTCACCCTGCAATTAAAGATCAAGCGGAAGCGTTTAAGGCTCAAGTCAATGAGGTTGTTAAGTTCTATATAGAGCAAGCAATTAAAAGCGACAGGACTACCTTAATTGCGCTACTTGAAAAAAACCAACACTCAGATACAGCAGAAATTATTAGGAGATTATAATGGCAATTTCGCAAGCAATGTGTACCTCGTTCAAGAAAGAACTGATGGAAGGAACGCATAACTTTTTGGCTTCAGGCGGCAATACCTTTAAGCTGGCTTTGTACACAAGCTCGGCTACCATGGGCGCAACAACTACAGCTTACTCCGCTACAAACGAAGCAAGCGGGACAAATTACACCGCAGGCGGGGCGGCATTAACAAATGTTAATCCAGCGACTTCAGGAACTACTGCATTTACAGACTTTGCTGATTTAACTTTTAGTGATGCGACTATTACCGCAAATGGGTGTCTTATCTACAATGACACCAATAGCGATAAAGCCGTCTGTGTTTTAGCCTTTGGTGGTGACAAAACTTCTACAGCAGGAGACTTTACTATTCAGTTCCCAACAGCCGATGCAACTAATGCCATTATAAGAATAGCCTAGTAACTCATGGCTATTGTAAGCGGTTTTGGCAGAGGCGGGTGGGGACAGCTTACATGGGGTGAGCCGATACCTGTTGTCCTTACTGGGGTAGCAGGAACAGCCGCTCTTGGAAGTGCAACGGTAGTTGCCGAAGCCAATGTAGTTACTACTGGAATTGCAGGAACAACAGCTCTTGGCAACGAAACGGTAATCGCTGAAGCCAATGTTAATGTCACTAACAATTTAGCAACAACAGCTCTTGGAAATATAACAGTCCAAGCCAAGGCTAATATAAGCGTCACCAACAACCTAGCAACAACAGCTCTTGGCAATGAAGCAGTAGTTGCTAAAGCTAATGTAGATGTTACTACTAACTTGGCAACTACAGCGACAGGAACCGTGTCAGTCCAAGCAATTGCGGTTGTTGGCGTCACTGCTGTAGCCTCAACTATTGGGCTGGGTGACGAAACATTAATAACAAACAATAATCTATCAGTTTCTGGCTTTACTGCTACAGTAAGCGCGGGTACTGTTGATACTGATTCTCAGGCGATAATCTACGTTATAGGGAATCAAGTTGAGGCGTTAGTGAGGTCTGTTCACGTCTGGGGCTTAATTAACACAGCTCAGACCCCAAATTACATACCCATTAGCGGTATTCAAACTCCAAATTATGAAACAATTAGCGGTAGTCAAACCCCGGAATGGGAAGAGGTAGCTTAAGATGGCAACATACGTTAACAATCTAAGACTCAAAGAGATCGCAACAGGTGATTCTTCTGGCACTTGGGGAGATGAAACCAACACCAACCTTGAGCTTATTGGCCAAGCTTTTGGTTATGGTACAAGAGCAATAGCTGACGCTTCTACGGACAATATCACTATTGCTGACGGAGCATCTGACTCCGATCGATCAATGTATCTCAAGCTTACTGGCGGCGGTCAAGCCTGCACTGTTAGCCTTTTGCCAAATACCGCTTCCAAAATTTACATCATGGAAAATGCTACCGCTTATACCCTGACGTTCTCACAAGGCTCTGGCGCTAATGTAGCCGTTTTAGCAGGTGAAGTTAAGGTTATTGCAGGTGACGGTTTGGGTTCAGGTGCTGTTGTTTATGACTTGTTAACAGATGTAAACCTAGCAGGAACCACCAAAGTAGATAATCTGACCGCAGGTGGGACAAGCACTCTGGCCGTCACTGACGTCACCGGAGCCGCCAGCTTTGCCGCAGATACCACCTTTGCAGACGGTGCAGATATAATTACCGCGTCAGCAGGCACAAGCAACCTAAGACTTGGCGTAAACGCAGGTAACTCCATTGAAAGCGGTGGTAATTATAATACTGTCGTGGGTGATGAGGCAGGTACTGCTATTACTACTGGGGATGATAATGCCGCTTTCGGTATGGAAGCTTTAAAAACAGCAACCACCGCTACAAAAAACACTGCGTTAGGTAGAGCCTCTTTAAAGCTAACTACAACAGGAGCCTCTAATACTGCTGTAGGCTACGCGGCATTGTTCAGTAACACTACAGCATCTAATAATACTGCCGTAGGTGACCAAGCTTTATTCGCCAACACAACGGCTGATAACAATACAGCAGTCGGCTTTTCCGCAGGAGCCGCAATAACCACAGGTGTTAGTAACGTGGCCGTAGGAGCCTTAGCACTAGACGCTAATACCTCTGGCGGTAGCAATACTACTTTGGGCGCTGAGTCTTTAGGAGCCAACACTACTGGAGGTTCTAACGTGGCTTTGGGTAGATGGGCGATGGCCGCAAACACGACCGCTTCTGAGAACGTGGGTATTGGTGTAGCGGCTTTATCAACAAACACGACAGGCACGGCTAATGTTGCAGTGGGTTATCTTGCGCTAAATGCAAACACAACTGCAAGCAACAACACTGCTGTAGGTTTGAGGGCTTTAACCGCAAACACAACAGCAAGCAACAACACGGCTGTAGGCTACTCAGCTTTAAGCGCTAACACCACAGCAGGAGGCAATGTTGCAGTCGGTTATCTAGCCATGCAAGACTCTACAACTGCCGCTAATGCTACTGCCGTGGGCTATGAGGCTTTAGCCAACAACACTACCTCTAATGGAAACCACGCCTTCGGATTTAGGGCTTTGAAAGCCTGTACTACTGGGTCATCTAATACGGCTGTAGGAGGTAGCGCGGGTACGGCAATTACCACAGGCGTTGAGAACACCTTTGTAGGGGCTACAGCAGGTGATGCCGTAACGACAGGAAGATACAATGTATGTGTCGGATATAACTCAGGCACTTATTCAACAGACTTAATAACAGGGGACGGCTCTATATGTATTGGTTCTTACTCTAGGGCTTCTACTACAGACGCAGATTATGCAATTGCTATAGGTTATAACATTAATGGTACCGCAGGTTATACAACGCTAGGACAAAGTGGTTCAGACATAAGAGCCGCACACGGTGTAGCAACTTGGGCAACAGTGTCCGATGAACGCTACAAGAAAGACATTGAGGACTGTACAACAGGACTTTCCTTCATTAACTCGTTACGATCCGTAACTTGGAACTACAAGACTCTTGGCGAACTCCCAGAAACCTTTAACGCCTATGAAGAAGGCTCAACCGAAGTCTTTAAAAACACTCTAACGAATCACGGTCTTATCGCTCAACATACCAAAGAGGCTATTGATGCTGATAGTGGTTTGAAAGACGGCTTTAAACTTTGGGACGAAAGAGAAGATGGTTCTCAGGAAGTAGCAGAGGCCGCACTAATACCAATCTTGGTTAAAGCTATCCAAGAACTCACCGCAAGACTCGAAGCACTGGAGGCATAATATGTCAGTAGAAGATCGTACAGCAGAACAACTAGCGCAAGACTACTCAGCAATGGGTGATAGCGTAAGCCTAATTACAGCCACTATAGCCGCAGAAGCTGATGAAGATAGCCAAGGTACAGTGGATCGTAATGTTCAGCACTTAGAGCTTATGGTAGCTAAAGACGATTGGGGTAGTGAAGACATGACTGCGGTTAGTGCCGCCATTAGCTCTGGCAATGAGTACATATCATAATGGACTTAATACTACAGAGCCTCAAGTCTAGGACAGTTCGCTTTGGTATTCTTATGGCTGTACTTAGCGTTCTTCAAGGGTACATAGGCTTCTTACCTGTCAGTCAGTTCTGGCAAGCAGTAATAGGCGTAGGAATTGCAAGCCTTATCGTAGTATTCAGAGCTACAACCACAATGGCACTCAGAGATAAATAACTTTAACCTTTAATATAATAATAAATGGAAGTCATCAATGGACCCAACTAAAGACACCCTAGACGTCCTAGCGGCATCGACAGCAATACTTACTTACTCCCAATTTCTGCCGCCACTGGCCAGCTTGTTTACCATTGTTTGGTTGGGCCTGCGAATCTGGGAGTCCGACACTGTGCAAGGTCTGCGTAGAAAAAAACGTAAATAACCTTTAGAGGTAAATGTAATGGGTATTCTTAGCAGTATTCTAGGCAACGGAAGCATCATTGAGAAAACGCTAGGCTTAATTGACAACATGCATGATTCTGGTGTTGAAATCATTGAGGCTAAAACTAAAGCCAAGACAGACCTCCTTAGCGCATACGCACCGTTTAAGGTAGCTCAAAGACTTCTTGCGCTAATCTTTGCCGCGACATTCGTATCCTCTTATATTCTGGTAATGGTAATGGTTCTTAGGGGCATGAACGCGGACGAGGTTACAGCGGTCATTACGGCGTTTAAAATTGACTGGATAATGATGACTATTATTGTCTTCTACTTCGGCGGTGGTGCTTTGGAGGGCGTAGTTAGACAAGTAAAAAAGCCAAAGGAAAAATAATGGCATATATTAATTTTGAAAAGCCTACCAAAGAAATCTCCTTGCCTGTTGTAGCTATCGCCAGAGAATACAGACCTTACGTTACATTAGGCACCATTACCCTACCATCCGGTGTAATTCTAGCCTCATTGGAACGACCTTGGTTAAACAATCAAGTGGAGGTGAGTTGCATCCCTAGTGGAACCTATCGGTGCGATTGGCTGGAAAGCTCTGGCTCTGGGAAATACAATCGGGTCTGGCACGTTCAGGATGTTAAAGATCGGACTGAAATTTTATTTCACGCAGGTAATTTTGTGCGCGATACACTGGGTTGTATTCTGGTCGGGATGAGGCATGGGCATGATACAGTGCTTTCGTCTAAGGTAGGGCTTCAACTAATGCGAGATGAGCTAGAAAATCAGTCTTTCTCGCTCATTATAGAGTAAAATGGCGTTAATAGCGGAGAATATTGATGAGTAAAGGCGGCGGTGGCGGAGCAATGCAGGGTGGCGGTAGCCAAGATAGTTACGGCGGAGGCTTTGGAGATCAAGGCGGTTATGGTCAGCAAAATCAGTTTGATCAACAGGGTGGTTTTGGCGGAGGTTTTGGTCAACAGCAAGGCGGCTATGGAAGTCAAGGCGGATATGGCGGCGGCTCACAATTTCCTTCTAGAGGAAACGCTAAGGGTGGCTTAGGAGGATCAATGGGTTCTCAGGGCGGCTTTGGTGGACGATACGGCAATCAAGGCGGCTATGGCAATCAAGGTGGGTTTGGTAACCAAGGTGGCTATGGCAATCAAGGTGGGTTTGGTAACCAAGGCGGTTATAGCGGTGGCTATGGCGGTGGTTACGGACAGCGTGGCGGCTATAGCGGTGGCTACAATCAGCAAAGTGGTTACGGCGGTAAAGGGGGTCAAGCTCCCCCTCCGATGAGCGGCCTTGGCAATAACCGTTACGGCTCTTCTCAGCCTATCAATCCTTATCAATCTTCCAGCGGAAGACCGAGCTATGGCGATATGGGTCGATCCGCAAAAGGCGGAATGGGCGGGCCTGCCCAAGCACCAAACTTAGGTCTTGGTACTGGTGAGTATAGTGGTAACACGGGTGTTGCAGGCGGTATGCAGAAGTATGGGGGTAGCTATACCGATCCTAGTATGGACGGTCGTTTGAGCGAGAAATTTTTTAGTGATAGTGCGGAGGAAATGCGTGGCCGTGGAATTGGGGATGGTGCAGGTATGCAACCGCCTCCTTACTCACCTAGTTCTTCTTACTACAACAATACAGGCATTGCGGGTGGCAGAAAGCTCCCACCTAAGCCGCAGATAGACCCTGCCTCTCTATACTCTGATCCTAATATGGGAGGAGGCCCAGCACAAGATATTCGAGGAGGGGGTATGCAGGATTTAGTATCTGCTCGCGGAAGATCGCCTTCTCAACCACAATTCGGACAACAGATAAGAACGCAAGGGCCAGACAATATAGGTGGAGGAAAACCTATGATGAGGCCACAACAGCCAATACAGGGTGCGTTAGGCAATCGAAACATGCGCCAAGTGTTTAATCAGCCTGTGGAACAGCGGATGCCGCCGCCGATGATGGATTTTGGGCCTATTCAAATGCCTAGATATAATCCTCAGTACGAGACTCAACCCATTCGGCAATCAAGTGTGGCACCCCCAAGACTAATGAGCGGCATTGGCAGTATAGGCCGAGGCCGTGGACGTTAATAACGGAGAATAAAATGGCGTTAACCAAGTTACAGTTTTCTCCCGGAGTTAACAAAGAAGGCACCGATTATACTGCTGATCAGGGTTGGTATGACGCCGACAAGATTAGGTTTAGGCAGGGTCGCCCTGAAAAAATAGGAGGATGGCAGAAATTTACAACTAATTACTTCTTGGGAGTAAGCCGATCACTGCACCGATGGGCGTCATTAGCCTTTACTAAATATATAGGAATAGGCACTACCCTTAAGTTCTATATAGCAGAAGGCGACAGCTTTAACGACGTTACGCCAATAAGATTGACAACCTCAGCAGGTGATCCAAGATTTTCTGCAACTAACGGTTCGTCCGTAATCACAGTAACAGAAGCCAATCATGGAGCGACTGTAAATGACTTTGTAACTTTTTCAAGTGCGGCCTCACTTGGCGGAACTATTATAGCCGCAGTATTAAATCAAGAATATCAAATAACATCAGTATCAACGTCAAGCATCTACACCTTTACCGCAAAAGACACTTCAGGGGTTACCTTAACCGCTAATGCAAGCGACACGGGGGATGGAGGATCTGCAACCGTTGGAGCCTATCAAATCAATACAGGCCTTAATGCTTACGTCGCAAGCACAGGGTATGGCGTGGGGGCATGGGGTTTTTCGGGGTTTGGCTCTTCTAGCGGAATTAGTTCAGCAAACCAGCTAAGACTTTACAGCCAAGATAATTTTGGCGAAGATTTAATATTCAATGTTCGAGGTGGTGGTATTTATTATCATGACACTTCAAGCGGTTTAAATACTAGAGCGGTAAGCTTAGATGCAATCTTAGGAGCATCTAACGCTCCAACAATTGCTCTTCAAGTAATGGTATCTGACATTGACCAGCATGTTATTGCTTTTGGTGTTAACCCTTTAGGCTCTTCGGACATTGACCCTTTGTTTATTCGTTTCTCAGATCAGCAGAATGCAATTGACTGGACACCCACTGCAACCAATACTTCAGGCGGAAGACGGATTAATTCGGGGTCAATCATTATTGGCGCTATTCAAGCGCGAGAAGAGATACTTGTATTTACAGACGTAAGCTTGCATTCAATGCGATTTATCGGCGGTCAGCTTGTATTTAACATATCAACAATAAGCACAGATACATCTATGATTTCACCTAATGCGGCTGTTAACTCCAGAGGTTCGGTGTTCTTTATGGATGAGGGTGGATTTTATGTTTATAACGGGTCTGTTCAGCCTTTGCCTTGTTCAGTAAAAGATTATGTATTTTCTAATCTAAACGTCGGCCAAGCGTTTAAAGTATTTGCCGCTGAAAACTCCGCGTATTCTGAGGTAACGTGGTATTACCCTATAGGAACAGGCGCAACGGAAATAACAAATTATGTTACTTTCAACTACGAGGAAAACCTTTGGTCTATAGGAACCCTATCTAGGGGGGCGTGGTTTGATTCTGGTCTAGGCGGCTACCCTCTAGCATCATCTATTATTACCGAGACAAATGAAAATTACTTGTATGAGCATGAGTATGGGTACGACGCAGACGGACAGGCATTAACCGCTTATGTAGAGTCAGGTGACCTTGAGATTGGCGACGGTAACGTCTTTATGTTTATGAATAGAATTATTCCGGACTTTTCGTTTAAAGGAAGCGACCCCTCTATTACGATGACCATTAAAGGCAGAAATTATCCTTTGCAGGACGCAACAGTTCTTGCCTCTGCCATTGTTACCGAAAGCACAACTCAGTCTAATGTAAGAGCTAGGTCAAGGCATCCAATTATTCGCGTCGAAAGTAGCGGTGAAGGATATGGCTGGAGACTTGGAACTTTGAGAGTCGATGTAAGACCCGATGGAGGGCGATAATGGCTAGAGTCAAAACCCCACTGCCAGTTCCAACGGTTGAATATAGTCAACTTAACGAGGCGACTACTCGCAGAACGCTAGAATTAGCCTTGGCAAATACAGATATTGAAATTGAGCTTGCAAAAAAGCAAAGCGACAAAACAGGTTCTTTAGCTTTGCGTAGATTCCAGTTCTTATTGATGGGTGCCTCATGAGTGATGCGATTAAAATCCTTGGCCAGTTAGATGTATTAGCTACTACAATCACTGTTTTATACACAACACCTGATCTTGCACAGACAACGGTTAGTTCCCTTGTTATATGTAACAGGTCAGGTAGTGCAATCACATTCAGAGTCAGCGTTCATGTTGCAGGGGCAGGTGCCGACGATAAGCAGTTTTTATTCTATAATCAATCACTCGCGGCTGAGACAACTCAGACTGTGGTAATAGGTATTTGTTTAGGACAGAATGATGTCATGAAAGTATACTCAAGTGCGGCTAATGTAAGTTTTAACCTTTTTGGCGTGGAGACTAGCTAATGAACAACCGACAACAACCCAATCGACCAATGCAAAGCATGGCAGAACAAATGGCAACTCATGGCCGATATGGGGACAGCATGCTTGTTCACATGAATCCGGTGGAAGTTCAGGGTTTAGCGTCATTATCCCCAACAGGTTCTTTAACAACAAACCCGATGACAGGACAGCCAGAAGCTTTCTTGCCTTTCTTATTGCCTTTATTGGGTAGCTTAGGTGGAAGTGCCATGGCAGGAGGCGCATTAGCCACTAGCCTTGGTCTTGGCAGTCTTGGCGCAACAGCGATGGGCGCAATTGGCTCTGGCCTTGCAACAACAGCCGTTACGGGTGACATTAAAGAAGGTTTGATGGCAGGTATTACAGGGTTTGGCTTGGGTAAAGTATTTGAAGGCGCGGCGGCTCTTGGAAGCTCTGATGTTGCATCAGCGGCAACCGATCTGGCAAATGTAGCCCCCGATGCCGCCGCGTTGGTGGCAGATCAAGCTGTATCAACAGGCACAACTGCGGCTCAGTTAGGTTCGGAACAAGCCGTTAAAGATGCTCTTGCCGCACAAGCAAATGCAATAACTCAAGCCCCTGCACTTAACGCGATGCCTGCGGGTCAGTTTGGGCCTGCTTCTGCTAACACCGGCTCTGAAGCCTTTAGGCAAAGCACCCTTGATGACGCATTGTTTGATGCAGGACAGGCAGGATCTGCAAGCTTTAAAGCAGACCCTGCTGAGTTTATGAAAAACTTTGGTAAAAGCGCAATGACCAAAGAAGCTTTAATCCCTATTGCCGCAGGAGAAGGCATGCGGGGTCAAAGAATGGCTGAAAAAGATAATGAAGCAATGGCCAGAAGGTATGAAGAAGAAAAAGCCGCAACATTAGCTCGCTCTACCGCTGTCAGAGATTCTGCTATTCAGTTAGCTCAAGATGACTATGGGACTTCATCCTACGGCGGCTACGCAGGCGGCGGCTTGGTATCGATTGATCCTAATGAGTACGCACGACAAATGAATGGTGTACAGACTGTTGGCATGGCAGTCGGTGGACCGTCAGAGATGGGCATGAACTTTGCTGGTATGGGTAATTTTAACTTTGGCCGAGCAGGAGCAGGAGTGCCTGCAAAAACTCAGCAGACTTTACGCCCGCCCAATGTTGTTACCTCTGAGCAGTTAGAAAAGGAAGCGGCAGAACTTGTTGCTCAAGGAAAAGACCCTAGAGCAGGGTTTAGAAGTGAAATTAACTATTTCAGGAAAACGCCCGAAGAGGCAGGTCACCCTGTTCCTGATGTTGACCCTAGTGGCGGAAGCGTAGATCCATCTAACCCTGTAGATACTGGGCAAGGTCCAATATCTATTGGAGGAAAAGGTGGAAACTTTAATCCAGCCGACTTTATGGAAAGTGCAGGTTCAACCGGCCCTGCAACGGGCGGAAGGCGAGACGAGCGGCCTAATTTCACAATGAGGGATATGGCAGGACTTATGAGCGGTAATAGTTCTTCTTTAGCCGATGAATCAGTTACGTCCGAGGAAGTTATAGCGGGGAAAGGTAGCGCCAAAGAAGCTATTGATAGCATTGGAATGCAGGCACCAATCGTCCCTATTTATCAGCCCGATCCTATCATGCCTGTAATGGCTCCAAAGAACTATATAGATCCTGCCTCTTTGTATTCTGACCCTAATTTAGGTAAAGGCCCAAATCCTATGGGCAGAAAGGCTCAAATGCGATTTGCAGGGGGCCAAGTTCTAAATATGGAAGCAGGCGGAATTGCTTCAATTGATCCTCAGAACATGGCAATGCAAGACCCTCTAAGTGTGGGCGGCCAGCAAACCCCGATGATGGAAGATGCTGAAGTCATGCAGGTAGTGAGCCAAGTTGCAGAAGCTTTAGCTCAAGGAATGACTGTTGATAAATTGCCTCCCGCGCTTATTGAGAAAGTAAAAATGGCAGTTCAGTTATTTGGTGAAGAGACTATCCTCGCGCTCATTGCAGAGCAAAGTCAACCACAGCAGGCTCCAATGTCTCCACAGGGACAGCCAAGCCCAGAGTTTCAAGGTGACGCCTCTATGACAGGTCAGTCGTATAACTTCCAAGAGGGCGGCCCAATACCGTCAAGTCCTGAAACTCAGCTAATTGAGCAAACTATAGCCGCTGTTTTAGGGAAACTTCCGCAAAAGGAAGCCGATGTTGTCATTAATATGTTTATCAGCGAGTACGGCCAAGAAGCCTTTGAGTTACTGCGAGAGCAAACTCTTCAATCTGTAGTCCCTAATGCTCAAACTGAGGGCGTAATTACAGGGCAGGGGGGAGGCATGGATGACATGGTTAATGGTATGATCGGCACTGAGCAACCGGTAGCCGTAAGTCCGGGCGAGTATATAGTCCCCGCCGATGTAGTATCTGGATTAGGCGATGGAAGCACCGATGGCGGAGTTCAGGAGTTAGACGGTATGCTTGATCGAGTCAGGCAGACAAGAACCGGAACAACTATTCAGCCTTCACCCATGAGAGCTGGAGGAGCATTGCCTGCATGAAAAATACAGCCCAGAAACAAACCCCTGTTATTAGGGACATATCTAGAGAGCCTAGAGTCAAAAACAAAAGCGCACCTAGAAAAATAACCCACACAATAACAATAGCTCCAACCAATTATTTGAATGCGCTATGGCCTGATGTTGAAAAGCAACTAGAACGGGCTGTTGTGCGATCACATGGCCGTTGGACTATGGAAGTTTTGTTTAATGTTATTGCCAGTGGACAGCAACAGCTATGGCTTGCCTTTGATGAAGATAAAAACATTGATGGTGTAGGTACTACTGAAATAGTTAACTACCCCAATAAGAAGATGCTTGCCATTCAGTTTCTAGGTGGAGACAACTTTAACGACTGGGTATGGGAAATGCTAGAGCGATTTAATAGTTATGCTAAAGAAACGGGTTGTCATGGAATAGAGGCAACTGCTAGGCAAGGCTTTTGGAAATGGTTGAGTCAAGATGACTTTAAGCAGTCTTATGTAGTGTATGAAAAGAGGATTGATAGATGAGCAAAGGTGGCGGAAGCAGTAATACTCCTCAACAAGTTGAGTCTACTACAACTAATCTCCCTGAATACGCAAGACCCTTCTATGAGAGCCTGTTAGGTCGGGCAACTTATGAGAGCGAAAGAGGGTATGAGTCATTTCCCGGACAGCGTATAGCTGACTTTAATCAGTATGAGAATGCAGGAATGCAGGGCATGGCTGATATGGCGGCGGCGGGTGATCCTCGGCAGTTTACTGAGGCCTCTAATATTGCATCATTTGTTGGCAATCAAGACCCCAATCAAGCAAGCCAATTCTACAATCAGTACAATCCTCAGCAACAATATTCTGGTTACTTTGCAGGTGATATAAACTCAGATTATAACGCAGGAAAGCTTAATCAAAACTACCAAGCAGGTCAAAGAGATCAAGGCTATGAAGCAGGACAGTTTGACCCCGGATATAATGCAGGAGTAAGACCCTCTGATTTCCAAGCAGGAAGCCGTAATGTTGACTTTGCCCCCTCAGACTTTGATGCTAGTTATAAGGCAGGGAATATTGGTCAAAATTACCAAGCAGGACAGAGAGACTCTGGCTATAAGGCAGGTGATTATGATGCAGGTTATGTGGCAAGGGAGCTAGGTCAAGATTACTCCGCTAGAGATTTAGAAAGCCAATACAAGGGGATGCCTGACATTGGCCCTGCATTTGAAGCAGGCACACTTGCTGATAAAAATATCATGCAAGACTATATGAATCCTTATCAGCAACAAGTTACTGACATTGAAAAAAGAGAAGTTCAGCGAGCGGCTAACATCCAAGAAAATCAAATTGGAGCGCAAGCCGCACAGTCTGGAGGATTAGGTGGCTATAGAGAAGCTATCATGCTTGCAGAGCAAGACAGAAATCTTCAGCAACAACTGGGCGATATTCAATCTAGAGGTGATCAAGCAGGATTCGCGCAAGCACAGCAAGCCTTTGAAGCTGATCGTGCGGCAAGATTGCAAGCATCTCAAATGGGCTTACAGCAAGGTGTTGCGGGAGATGCTTCAGGGCAAGAGGCTGAGAGATTCCGTCAATCGGCGTTTGGCACCACTGAACAGGCTCGTCAGGCTCAACAGCAGATGGCGATTAGCTCATTTGAAGCGGGTGAAAGAGCCAGACAAGAGGGGGCAAGATTTGGAATGACAGCCCAACAACAAGAAGATGCCGCTAGACAAGCTATGGAACAGTTTGGTCAGTCAGCCTTTGGTCAGAATGAAGCGGGAAGACAAGCTCAACAGCAGATGGATGTGCAAGCATTCGAAGCAGGGGAGCAAGCTAGACAAGAAGCCTCTAGACAGGGTTTAAATGCCCAACAGCAAGAAGAAGCTTCTCGTCAAGCGATGGAGCAGTTCTCGCAGTCACAGTTCGGTGCAAACCAACAGGGCCAGATGCAACAAGAGCAACTCCAACAAGCCGCGTTTAATGCAGGAGAGCAAGCCAGACAGCAAGCCGCCGCTATGGGCATGAATGCTCAACAAGCTGAAGATGCCGCTAGACAGGCTCAAGAGCAGTTTGGTCAGGCTAACTTTGGTCAAAATGAACAGCTTAGGATGGCACAACAGCAAGAAGAGCGAGCAGTGTTTGAGGCTCAACAGCGAGCAGAGCAAGAAGGCGCTAGGCTTGGCCTGTCTGCTCAAGAAATTCAAGAGCGAGTTAATCAAGCTCAGAACACGGCTAGAATGCAATCAAGAGACACCAACAACCAGAACATGCTAAACAGAGCAAATCTGGGAATGCAGGGTCTTGATTCCGATAGAGCCAATCGACAGCAAATGCTTAGTTCGGCTGAAATGCTAGGTCAATTTGGCGGTCAAAGCCAGAAGATGAATTATGAGAGACTGCGTAACTTGCAGGCCGCAGGTCAGAACCTTAGAGGAATGGACCAGCGTAGCTTGGATATGGGTTATGAAGACTTCCAGCGTCAACAGGCGTTTGGCCGCGAGCAATTAGGTCTTCTCAGTAATATGTTACAAGGAGTGCCTATTCAGCCCGGATCAACAAGGGCTACTTATGGAGCAGGCTCAAGTGATTATTCTCAGATGCTTGGAGCGGGTATTGGTGGCGTAGGTCTTTATAACGCAATGGGCGGTTAAACTAATAAAGAGGTTAGTGATAAGCTAATGAACATATTACAGCAAGAAGATATTATCAAAGGACTGCCAGACCAAAGATTGCAGGAAGAGGCCAAACAGCCCAGTGGACAGGTTCCACAGTTTTTAGTCGTGTCTGAGATTCAGCGCAGAACTAACATGCGTAACAGTCACCAAGCTTCTAGCCAACAACCCCAAAACACTATCGCCGACCAGATAACCGAGGAAGGCATTGCCTCTATACGCCCTCAACAGCCTCCACAGGGACAGCCTCAGCCAATGCAAGCTTATGGAGGTGGAATGACGCCATTTATGCGTAAGTACGCAGGAGGCGGTGTTGTGCGGATGCAGGATGGTGGTATTACGCCACACGATATGGCTCAGATAGATGCGGAAATGATGGCTCAAAAATATCCTTTCCTTTCTGGATCAAGAGATGAAATCTTGCAAGGCCTGTCTCAAATTGATGAAAGCGATTATAGCTATATATCGTCCATGTTTAATGGCGCTCCTGAGATTGAGGGCGTATTAAGTCAGTTAAAAGAAATGGCCGGTACTACACAGAATTTATCTAGAGGTGTTCCTGAGTCGCCTATGCTTGTTGAGAATGTAACTCCGCAAGGAATACTGGCTCTTAATGGCTCAAACACCACTACCCCAGACGGGGCAATGGGAACGCTTGAGGGTGAAACAGGATCAAATGATCTATATAGCCAAAACTATCTCCCTCAGAACATGAATGCATTGACTGAAGATGCAAGTCGAATTGACAACTTACTGGCTACATTAGATGACTCAACTGATGCTGAGAAAGATGCTGTTCAGAACCCTACTAGCATTAACTTTCCTAGAGTGTTCGGTGATGTTGATGATGCCTCGCCCAAAAGCCTTGCCTCAACTGGTCCAACGCCAAGAAAGGAAGAGCAGGGGATTGGTAGCCTTTTGTTTGGTGGCGGCTCTGGGCGAGAGAGGGAAAACATTCCTAAATCTTACAGAGCTAGCCAAGAACAGCTAGACGAAGGAAACAAGTCTGTTTTTGATGCTTTTATCTCAACTGATGATTTAAAAGTTCCGCAATATGAGATGAAAAACGGGGAGTTAGTAGAAATTAATAGGGATGCAGATTCAACTTTAAATTCAGCTAACAACACCCTTAACTTGTTAAACTCAGGTGATGGTGCAAGTAACGCATCAAATAGCCAAGCCTCTGTTGCTCCCAAAAGAATCAACAATACTGGAGCAGGCCAAATATCAGAGACTGCCCAGTTAAGAAGAGCAGAAAAAGGTGCTAGCTTGTTAAGTAAAATGCTTGGCCTTGGACTTGAAGGGGAAAAGAAACAGGCTTATGCCATGGCTTTAATGGCTCTAGGCAAAGGTATTGCTGATGGTGATACCGCAGGAGGCATGCTAGAAGCAGGAAAGGCCGCTAACGCTATTACAGAACAAGCCGCAGACCGCAGAGACAAAGCGTTAGACCGAAAGGTGCAAAGCCAATACTATGCGGATAAAAAATTAGATGCTAATGCCGCCGCAGAAGCGCAAGCTTTCTATAGGCTGGAAACTTTTATGGAAAAGTATAGAAAAGAGAAAGGCATGATTGATAGCCCTGAAGAGCAAGTGCAATATGAAAACAGATTAAGAGCATCTTTAGGACTTCCCTCAATAGAACTTAACAGCGGCGAAAGTATTGGAGCAACTGGTGGCAATCAATCGTCTACTGCAAACGGTGCCGATCCCCTTGGACTCTTTAGCACATAAATAAGGCGTGATTGTAAATGAGCAAACTGTCTGAAATAAGAGATCAATACCCTCAATATGCTGATGTATCTGATCGTGATCTTGCTGATGGAATTTATTCAAGATTTTATTCTGATGTGCCAAAAGATGAATTCTATTCAAAAATTGGGTTTGACCAGTTTGAGGATGAAAGAACAATCGGTGGATCTGTTACCGAGTTTGTTAAAGCTATTCCTCGCGGATTTGCAGGGTCATTCTTAAGTGCCGGTGAAGGTCTGGCCGAGCTTGCTGATGCAGGCACTAATCTTATTGGGCTTGAAGATTTAATAGATAGCGGCAATGATAACGAGCTTGTTCGCCTTGCTAGAGAAGGCAGGAACGCTATGAATTCTGGCGTCTTGGGCGTTGATAGAAAGTATCAGGACCAGTGGTCTACTAAGTTTGGTGAAGGCCTTGGCTCATTAGCTTCATTCTTTACTCCAGCGGGTGCAGTTAAACTTGCAGGACTTGCAGGAAAAACGGCAAGCACAACTCAGTTAGTGGGCGGATTAACTCTTGCTGGCGGTACAGGTGCGGGAGATCAGGCACAGAGAATACAGGCGGCTAGAGATTCTGGTATTGGCGTATCTCAGGCTCAAGAAGATGCATCCATTGGCCTTGGTACTCTGGTAGGCTTTACTGAGATGGCCCCAGTAGGGAATCTTCTGCGGAGAATTACAAAATCAGCGCCTAAAGAGTTTGTTAACTCTATAAAATCAAGGTTAGCTTCAGCGGCAAAGTCTGGTGGATTTGAGGGACTTCAAGAAGTCAGTGCTAATATTGCCCAAAACGCGATTGAGCGAGGGTTTTATAACGAAAACCTTGCTGTTAACGATTCACTGTATGACGCTCTTGCTTCTGATGAATTTACCGTAGGCGCGGCCAGTGGTTTTGTTGCTGATCTAGTCTTAAACAGCGTTGCAAGCCGTAGAAATAGATACGCCAGTCAAGCCGATAAAGAGTATGAGTCAGGCCTAAGAGAAGATAAAGAGGTACGGATTAAGCGAGGTGAACAGGCCGTATCTGACTTCCAAGAGGATGAGGCTTTAGATGCTCAACAAGAGCAGGCCTTAAATCCCCAGATAACCGAAGCAACTCTCGATCCCAGTCAAATAGATCCTCCTACGCCTCAACAAGTTACAAGGCAACTAGAGGTTGTTAACGCAAAAGGAAAAGTCACTGGTACAACTCCGCTCGCTACACAACAGCGAGGCCGATACTTAGATGTTGTAGACTCAACCAATCCCGAAGAGATTGAGAACTACCAAGCCTCTGAGCGAGTGCGGAATAAAAAGGTTAAAGGTCAGAATGTAGAAATTCGCTATATCCTTGATATTAACCCTGATGGCACCACAAGCGAAAAGATCATTTCGGTCAATGGCCAGATGAATCCTAACATTCAGGTTCAGGAGCTTGTGCCTCAGTCAGAAAATCTCCAGATGAACCGGAAGACGGACGCCCCAACAGAACACGCAAACTTTATCTATAACCTATTAGGTAAATCATTTCCCACGGCAGGCACATTTCAAGTTGATATGCCTAGCGCCGACAATCCTAGTGTAGCCCCCAACCAAGTTGTTCATGTAAGTCCAGATGGCAAGAAAACTCCGTTCGGAAGGAACGTGCAGTCTTTTGAAGATGCCTCTGTCATTGCAGGGCGCTTAAACAGCAAAATCATTGACTCTCAAGTAACCAACTCTGTAGCTCAGGCTATTAATACTGCGCCAGAAAGCTATTCTCCAGAGGTTAAGAGTACGCTTGTAGTTTATGGTGACACCATACTTCACCCTGATGAGTCTACCTTTACCGCCAGCTCTATTGACACTGCGGCAGGGACTACCATTGCCGAAGGATTCCAAGAAAACCGATCGGCTAAAGACTTGGTTGCAGAAGGGGTCCCTAGAAAAAACTTAACTGCATCGCAAAAGATCAATGCTGACAGAATCAGCAAAGGCCTAGCCGAAACAAGCACATTTACTCCCGCTGAAGCTAAGGCTGTTCTTAAAGATAACTTTAGCCGTTTGATAAGAGCGCCTGAGACTCTTGAAACAGCAATCTACAAAACCAAGAAAGTTAAAAACAAAAAAACAAAGAAAGATGAGTTTATTTTAATCTCAGAGAATGGTGATCAAATAAAAGATAGGCCACCTACGGGTAGGGAGGCAATGGAACAGCTTCAGCCCGAAGGCGGCAGAAGAAGAAATATTACATTTAAAACTAGAGGTGAAGCGCAAAGTTACGCTAAACAACTTAACGCTAAGGAGGGCATAGACCCTCGCAACATCATTCTAGAGAATGACGATAGGACTGCAAAGTTCAGCCTAACCCCTATGTCTGTTGTTAAAGAAGCTTTGAGCGCAAACAACATTACCAATGACATTAACTCGCCTGAACTAAGGGCATTGGCTGAGAACTTTACTGGCGTTAAAGCAACGGGCAGGAAAAAAATAGGTGACATGAATAAGGGTGAGCTAAAAGCTTTAGTATCTGGCCTTAGATCATTACCTCGCTTTGATGTCCCGACAAGAATACCTTTGTTCAAGCATAACAAATACACCTCTGGTCAGTTTGGTGCGGCCTTAGAGTTTGTTAAGCAAAACGATAACGATACAACCAACCTTGCAGGGATTGCTGAGTCGATTGGATTGGACTTTGTTAACGATCCAGAAGCTATTAAGATCGCAAAAGCTCTTGCGGCTGACCTAGAAGTTCACATTGCCCCCTTAAAGTTAGTTCCCAAGGCAAAAGTTGAAGAGCAGGGAGAGCCGTTGTTGCTGGAATCTCCCGCGCCTACTGTTGACATCAACAAGTTAACAGCACTGATGAACGCCCGGATGAGTTCTTTCGGTCTTACCGATATACCTGCC
>Ga0222691_1000228_pt1 | contig 22392 bp, 22 predicted proteins | sample AntAcemetage1237_FD_179839 | JGI IMG/M metagenome (GOLD analysis project Ga0222691, IMG submission 179839) | Saline water microbial communities from Ace Lake, Antarctica - #1237 | ecosystem: Environmental > Aquatic > Non-marine Saline and Alkaline > Saline | place: Antarctica: Ace Lake... | reverse complement strand
GGTTGCTGCTATTTCAGGGCATAAGAGTATGCAAGTATTGAAGCGTTATACGCATATAAAAACATCACATTTATTGGCAAAAATTAATGAGGTAAGTTAGCATTTGTAGCATAACTATGTCACCCATTATTGACATAAGTCATTGTTTAATAAGTAAAAATAATTATCAAGCTATTGACCAACGCCGCCATATATGATAAAATCATACCTATATTAAGATGTTTTATAAGATTAGAAAGAAATATAATAAATTAGTTTTTTAGCTCTTAAATAAGAAGTTAACATTATCAGCACCGCAGGTGCGGCTGCTTTTAGATTTTATCAAGATATGATTATCAAGAGCCAGTAATTTTCTCAATACTTTAAAACTAGAGCTTGTATATACATATTACAATCATATTAAAGGTCTTTATTTAATGGGGACAAGTGTGAATAAGAAAGCTATTAGTAAAGCTAACAAAGGCAACAACAATTCTAATAAAGAGAACAGAATGCCTACAGAAAGATTACGAATGGAGCTGAAGCAGAACCCTGAAAAGGTTAAGAAAATGATGGTGGCATTAATAGATAAAGCCATTAGTGGAGATATGGCAGCAATCAGAGAAGTATTTGATAGAGTGGATGGGAAAGTAGAAACTAATGTCAGAACAGAGATTGTTGATAATAAACCTGTCTATGTAGTAACAGGGATTAGATAATGGAGACCTCATAGAGTCTTTAGATGATGACAGAGCAGCAAATGCAATATTAGTTAATACTGGATTCCATGATTAAATTAGCATATAAAACAATAGTTTATAGAGTTAAATAAAGATATATTCTGTATAGAAAAGACCTTATTCCTAGCCAATATTTAGAGGTATGGCACTCATTTTTTTGCTATTAACCCGGTTGACATGCTTGTTAGGCGAACCCTCCGTTTGCACCAATATTCTGACCTGTTACCCATGATGCTTCCTCACTAACAAGGAATGACACTATACGAGCAACATCTACTGGTTCACCAATACGGTCAAATGCAGACATGCTCGCAAGTCTATTTATAACCTCTTTGCTTTTTCCCGCAGTAAAAAGTTCAGTGTTGATTGGGCCCGGTGAAATGGAGTTGACCGTGATATTTCGCGCACCAACCTCTTTTGAAAAAACTCTTGTGAGTTGCTCTACAGCCCCCTTTGTTGCGCAATATGCTCCATATGTTGGTAGCATTAGGCGGGTCGTAGAGCTGGAAAAATTAATAATACGCCCGTCATTCTCAAGCCGTGAAGCGGCTTCACGAAGTGTATTAAATGTACCTTTCACATTAACAGAAAATATCTTATCAAAATCATCATCCGTTGTATCTTGAATTGTTTTATACAAAATCGAACCTGCATTATTAATAAGAATATTTATTTTACCGAATTGGCTAATCGCCGAATCAAACATTAGCTTAACTTCTTCAGGGCTACTTATGTCTGCCTTTATAGCAATGGCACTGCCACCATTAGCTTTAATATCAGAGACAACTTTATCTGCTGGTTTTTGATTGCTAGAGTAATTGATAACTACGCTTGCTCCAGCCTCCGCTAGTGTTATTGCTATTTGAGCGCCTATTCCTCGCGACGACCCTGTAACGATAGCAACTTTATTGTTTAGTGATTTCATGAATTACCCGCTCCATCTGTATTCTTGCCCTGATTTAGAACCCAGACTGTAAGTTCTAACATATCGTTTCTTTTACAACCGCTTTTTCCCATTTTCTTTACAACTTCTTGAGCGTAATTTGGTTCGCCAGGTGTCGGTTCTTTTACAAATGAACTTAAAGAACAAACTCCAGCCGAAGCTAGATTAGGTATTAAGAATAAGAGTAGGAGTAAGAGTTTTTTCATTTAAGTTTTCTTTGTAGTTTTTTCACAAGACCAGTTTATCCCCAGATAATTAAGTGGTCAAATGGAAGTATTAATAAATTTTTCTAAAAATTGATGTTAGAATTATTCTGTCCTTTTAAAGAAGGACAAACAACTTTTTGACAGGCTGGAAGGCTTGATTTATTAGTGATTAGCGGTAGAGCAGTGGATTGAAAATCCTCGTGTCGACAGTTCGATTCTGTCTCCGGCCACCATCTTAATACCCCCCCACTACCTCCTCTTTCTATTATCCTTATTCAAGAAATCTTGATAAGATTCAAGGGCTATGATGAAAAACTATCACATTGGAATCGATCTTGGTGGAACTAAGATAGAGATAGCTATTCTCGACGCGAACCTAATCCCAAAGTACAAAAAAAGATTACCTACCGAAAGCGCAAAAGGCGCTGAACATATTATCAGGAAAATAAGCTTATTATACGAGGATGCAAAAGAATCTATCAAAGGTGCTTCCCATAGCATTGGAGTGGGGACCCCAGGATCCTTGTGCATTGATAAGGGACTCATGAGGAATTCCAATACCCTATGCTTAAATGGCCTACCGTTAAAAAAATTAATTGAAGCAAAAATTCAACATGAAATATATGTAGAAAATGATGCTAATTGCTTTGCCTTGGCAGAAGCTGTTATGGGTGCTGGAAAAGGCCATTCTTTAGTCTTCGGAGTGATCATGGGAACAGGGTGTGGGGGAGGGTTTGTTATTAATCAATCTATTCGCATTGGGCCCCAGCAAATCGCTGGTGAATGGGGACACACGGTTATCAATACTAATGGCCCTGAATGTTATTGTGGTAAAAGGGGCTGCGTTGAAACCTATATCTCTGGTGGCGGGCTTGAAAAAATCCTGCGAGAAAATAATATTTATCACACTACTGCAGAACAATTTTTTAATAAAAAAACATTTACGGAAAAAGACCATATTATTTTAAATAATTTTTATGCTAACTTCGGTTTCGCGCTAGGCAATGTTATCAACACTATTGATCCTGATATTGTTGTCCTTGGTGGAGGACTATCGAATCACTCAGGTCTTTATGATGCGGGGAAAAAACTAGCTTATAATAAGATATTTCATGAACACCCAACCACCCCCATAGTAAAAAATATGCTGGGGGATTCGGCAGGTGTTATTGGTGCCGCACTACTGTCTAGGAATTAACCTATGTTATTAATTACCGCTTTTTTTGCATCAATTTTGACTTTAATTTACATTAAGCTTGCCAAGAATGTGATCCGACTTCGTCGTGAAAAAAAAATATCTCTTGGACATGGAAAATCTGAAAACCTAGAGAAAGCTATCCGAGCCCACGCAAATTTTAATGAATACGTACCCATAGGCTTAATCTTAATGGCCTGCCTAGAAGTAAACAAGTTTAATGCAGTCATTATTGTGTTGGTGGGTGGGCTCTTTTTAGGCGGAAGATTCTTACATGCGCAATCTTTTCTAAAGGACGAAATGGATATTGATTTAAGGGTGAAGGGAATAAAGTGTACCTTCTGGTCTTTAATGATTATGTCTGGACTAAATCTCTTTTCTATCGCTATGTCATTCTTATAATATAAGAATGACAATAATTCTCATTCCGATAATTTTTTTTCCTATCGGTATAATCATTCTAAACACACTTATTGGAGATCAATATGAAAGATAATCAAAAAATTATAGATGCATTAAATACTATTCTAGAATTCGAACTAGCGGGTGTTGTAAGATACACGCATTACGCCTTGATGGTGTATGGCTACGGTAGGATACCTATTACGAGCTGGTTACGTGGCCAGGCTACCGAGTCTCTTGCACATGCAAATCAAGCTGGGGAATTAATTACTAACCTTGGTGGTCATCCCTCCCTAGCAATTGGTCCCCTTCTTGAAACACACAATCATGATATTGGGACCATCCTTAGAGAGTCACTCGATCATGAGAGGGATTCACTAAACTCTTATAAGGCCTTACTTGCTTTAGTGGAAGGTGAATCTATTATGCTCGAAGAGTATGCAAGAACTATGATTTATACCGAAGAGTTACACCTTGGTGAGGTCGATAAAATGTTGAGGAATCCAGGTGACGTAGAGCCTTTTAGTAAGTAACATTACCTGTGAAAAATATTGGCCCTCACGAACTAACCACTCTACTTAATGAAAAAGATGTGCTTCTGGTGGATGTTAGAAACGATAACGAAGTTGCCCAAGGAATGATAAAAAACGCATTGCATGTGCCTCTAGCTTCGATAAATACTTGGCTAGAGCAACAAAATTCAGACCATCATTATGTATTTTATTGTCACGTTGGTGTTCGTTCTGGAACTGCCGGCTTACTCGCTGAGGGACATCAGTTTAATAATATATACAACTTAGTTGGTGGTGTTCTAGCTTGGCATCAAGCTGGGTATGAGTTTACGCAGAAATGATTAACTTTGATGCGGAAGTCGATGCCATAGGATTAAAGTGCCCAATGCCTATCCTTAAGTGTAAGAAAGGCCTGAACCAGCTTGAAAGAAAAGGGGTGCTAAAAATCATGACTACGGACAAAGACGCAAAAAAAGATTTTGATTTTTTCTGCAAGCAAACCGGGCATAAAATTTTATCCATTGAGGATCATGAAAGCGTAACAACGTTCTTTATTGAAAAAGCTTAGTTCAAATTTAGAAGTTGTTTAATAAACTTTGTCTTTGAGGCAGTAAAACTCTCTAGCCTATCTTTTTCTTGGCTAATAACCTCAGATGGTGCTTTGGCAACAAAATTCGCATTATCCAATTTAGAATGAGCTTTATTAATTTCATTCTCTAGGCGAGTTATTTCTTTTTGTAATCTTTCCTTTTCCACCTCGACGTCTATCTCAATATTCAACATTAACTTATAGTCGTCAATGATTGCTACTGGAGCTTCTTTTTTTGGTAGGTCGTCACTGACCTCTACGCTAGAAAGCTTGGCCAAACCAATTAAGTACGGTATGAACGTTGCGGCTTCTGCAGCATTTCCTGCTAAAGCCAGGGGTATCTTTTCTGCTGGAGAGATATTCATCTCCCCTCTCAAACTTCTGCAATGCTCTACCATTTGTTTTAGCGTATCCATCCATTTGACTGACTCTGCGTCAACTTTCTCTTCTCTTGATTGAGGAAATGGTTCTAACATAATGGAGTCATTATTCTTCAAAGTCATAGGGCCAATGATTTGCCATATTTCCTCGGTAATAAAAGGTATGACAGGATGAGCTATTCTTAAGATAGTTTCCAAGGTAGTCAACAAGGTCCTTCTGGTAGCCCTCTTCTCTGCTTCGCATCCTTGCTGGATTTGAACTTTTGCTAATTCTAGGTACCAATCACAATACTCATCCCAAATAAATTGATAAATTTCCTGAGAAACCAGATCGAACCGATAGTCTTCATAAGCTCGCTCAATGTTCTTTAGGGTCAATTGCAGCCTGCTCACAATCCATCTATCTGCTTTTGAAAAGTTTAAATAACCATCGACACATTCATTAAAACCGTTGTCATCCGTGTCGCAATTCATTAAAACAAACCTGGAAGCATTCCATAATTTATTACAAAAATTTCGGTAGCCATCGCATCGCTGTAAATCAAATTTGATGTCTCTTCCAGGACTTGCAAGACTGGCAAAAGTGAAACGCAGTGCATCAGTACCATAGGATGAAATACCCTCTGGAAATTCTTTAGTTGTCTTCTTAATAATCGATTCTGCTTGTTTTGGATTCATCAAGCCTGTGGTTCGTTTCTTCAATAAGTCATTCAAGGAAATGCCATCAATTAAATCTATTGGATCAAGAACATTGCCTTTCGATTTACTCATTTTTTGGCCTTCTGCATCACGTATCAATCCATGGACATACACTTGCTTAAAGGGAATCTGGTTCGTGACATACTTTGTCATCATCACCATACGCGCCACCCAGAAAAAGATAATATCGAAGCCTGTTACAAGAACTGAAGAGGGTAAATATCTATCTAAGGCTGAATTAGATTGTTCGGGATATTCTGGGGTCCAATCTAACGTAGAAAACGGCCATAACGCTGAAGAGAACCAGGTATCTAATACATCGTCATCTCTTCTTAGTTCGCCCGTGTAGCCATCCTTCTTTGCCAGGCTCTGTGCTTCCTCTAATGTGTGTGCCACGAAAATCTCTTGATTATCTCCATACCATGCTGGTATCTGGTGGCCCCACCAAAGCTGTCGAGAAATACACCAGTCCTGAATATTTTCTAGCCATTGATTGTAGGTATTAACCCAATTTTCTGGGTAAAACTTAATCTCTCCAGTCTTCACTACATCCAACGCCTCCTGCGCAATACTTTTACCATTTGCTGGATTACTTTTTGTCATTGCAACATACCACTGGTCGGTTAACATAGGCTCAATAACTGTCCCTGTTCTGTCGCCTTTAGGAATTTTTAATTCATGTTTTTCTATTTTTTCTAAATAAGACTTTGCCTTAAGATCTTCAATAATTTTTTTTCTCGCCTCAAACCTATCCATTCCTTCATAAAGAGGTGTTCCGTTTTCATTAATATGCCCATCTAAGGTTAAAATATTAATCATAGGCAGATTATGTCTTTGACCTACAGCGTAATCATTAAAGTCGTGCGCTGGAGTCACCTTAACTACTCCTGTTCCAAAGGTTGGATCTACGTAATCATCAGCAATAATAGGAATTTCCCTGTCTATTAGAGGAATAAGAACCGTCTTTCCAATGTATTTTTTATAGCGGTCATCGTCTGGATGAACCATGAGCGCTGAGTCGCCCAGCATAGTCTCTGGTCTTGTAGTTGCAATAGTGAGGCTAGTTTTGCTATCAGTGAGCGGATAATTAATGTGCCATAAAAAGCCATTTCCATCCTCTTGAACTACCTCAAGATCTGATACCGCAGTTTGCAAAGTCACGTCCCAATTCACCAGTCTTTTCCCACGATAAATTAATCCATCACGGTATAGCTTTACAAAAACCTCCGTTACACTTTTGGACAATCCTTCGTCCATTGTAAATCGCTCTCTGCTCCAATCGGGTGAAGTCCCTAGACGTCGCATTTGTTTAGTAATCGCTCCGCCTGAAAAATTCTTCCATTCCCAAACTTTTTCAATAAATTTCTCTCGCCCTAAATCATGGCGTGAAATGCCTTGCTGATCTAACTGTCTTTCTACAACAATTTGCGTAGCAATGCCTGCATGGTCGGTACCTGGCTGCCAAAGCGTGTTGTCGCCCTTCATCCGATGATACCGCGTTAGCATGTCCATTAGTGTTTGGTTAAACCCATGCCCCATATGAAGCTGACCAGTGACATTAGGAGGGGGCAGTAAAATAGAAAAGTTCTCTAGCTTTGTATCATCTTGGCCAATCTGGTAATAACCCTTAGACTCCCAAAATTCATACCATTTATTTTCAATATCTACTGGAGCAAATGATTTAGGTAATTCTTTTTTCATGAAAAGTTTTTCTTTAGTAAGATCATAATTCTATCATGGTAGCTTTGTTGCGGCACTGAGCTATTTGTCTGAACAAACCTTGCAAGCTGGGTCTTTTTTTACCGTAAATATTTGCCATTTCATACTCTTAATATCAAGTGTTCCCAATGACCCTACCAAAGTCTCGCCAATACTTAAGAGTATTTTTATTGCCTCGGCTGCTTGTGCTGAGCCAATCATTCCTACCAAAGGCGCAAAAACACCATGATCTGAGCATCGTAATTCCTGATCATCTTGGGTGTCTGGGAATAAACACTCGTAACAAGGAGAAAGAGGGTTTCTAAAATCAAATACACTGAGTTGTCCCTCAAACTTTATAGCTGCTCCTGAGACTAACGGTTTTTTTAAGTCGAATGCAATCTGATTGAGAGCATATCGAGTAGTAAAGTTGTCTGAACAGTCGATAATGACATCTGCATTGGTAGCAACTTTTTTCATGGAGGCTATATCTAGTTTGTCCTCTACTGTTATGACATTAACTTCCAGGTTAACGTTATTAAGAAAGTGTTTAGCGGATACTGCCTTATTGATACCTATGGTCGATTCAGAATGTAATATTTGTCTTTGTAAATTACTGAGATCTACATCATCAAAATCACAAACTGTAAGAGTTCCCACTCCAGACGAAGCCAAATAAATTGCTACTGGAGAGCCTAAGCCGCCTGCACCAACAATCAAAGCATGACTGTTAAGTAATTTTTCTTGTCCAGCATACTCAATTTCTGGCAAAAGAATATGTCGGCTGTACCTTTCTAATTGATTATCTTGCATATGCTCAATTCTAAAGGAATTTATACGTTTCAAAAAAGATTTGGAAGGATAATTTTAATAATGGGGTGGCTGATGGGGCTCGAACCCACGACAACTGGAATCACAATCCAGGGCTCTACCAACTGAGCTACAGCCACCATAAAATTGGCCTGCCCGACAGGATTCGAACCTGTGACCCTCTGCTTAGAAGGCAGATGCTCTATCCAACTGAGCTACGGGCAGCTAACTAAAGATAGTAATGCATATTTACGGGCTTGCTTTTATTACTTTAAACTTGGTCGGGGTGGAGAGATTCGAACTCCCGACATCCTGCTCCCAAAGCAGGCGCGCTACCAGGCTACGCTACACCCCGAACGCGCAAATATAGCCTAAATAGTAGTTTTGGTCAAATCTCATTTTAGATAGAAATAATAATTTAAACATAGCTTCTGTTAAAATAGTTCTTTTATTAACTCCATGTAAACCAACACAATGACAGCACAAATAATTGATGGAAAAAAAATTGCCGGGGAGCTTCTTCAAAAGCTTAAAGAGGAAATATCTCAAAGAAAAATTGATGGGGTTAGAGCCCCCTGTCTGGCAGTCTTATTGATTGGAGATAACCCGGCATCAGAAGTCTATGTTCGTAATAAAAAAATTGCATGTGAAAAAATTGGCATCAAATCTATATCTGTCGATTTAAGAAGTGATGTCAGCGAAGAAGAAGTATTAACCATAGTAAAAAAATTGAATGATGATAATACTGTTGATGGAATTTTAGTTCAATCACCTTTGCCTGCCCATGTTGATGAGAAATTAGTGATTGAAGCTATCAGTCCTAACAAGGATGTAGATGGATTTCATCCATTAAATATTGGTCTATTAGCCATTAAAAGACCCAAGCTAAGGTCATGCACACCATACGGTGTCATCAAGATGCTTAAAACGTTAAATGTAGATTTAGTCGGCATGAATGCTACCGTGGTAGGGGCCTCTAATAATGTAGGTCGGCCCATGGCACTTGAACTTTTACTTGAAAACTGTACGGTAACCATGTGTAACAGCAAAACGAAAAACCTCGAATCAAAAGTTAATCAGGCTGATTTGTTAGTTGTAGCCGCTGGGATAAAAAATCTAGTTAAAGGCGAATGGATTAAACAAGATGCTATCGTTATTGATATTGGCATCAATCGTGTTGACGGAAAATTAGTTGGCGACGTAGAGTTCTCCGTTGCAAAAGAAAAAGCTTCCTTTATTACCCCTGTTCCCGGCGGCGTTGGGCCAATGACAGTAGCGACTCTAATGGAGAATACTCTCCTAGCTCAAAAATTATCCTGATTACTTTCAATCCACGACATAACAGTGTAAAATCGCGCGATTAATAAATTATTCATATTAGGATCTAACTCAATGGCAGCAAAAAAATCATTAATGGAAAAAGCAATGGCAGCAGCGAAAAAGGTTATTGCTAAACCAGCAGCGAAAAAGGTTATTGCTAAACCAGCAGCGAAAAAGGTTATTGCTAAACCAGCAGCGAAAAAGGTTATTGCTAAACCAGCAGCGAAAAAACCATCTTCCTCTGGTCTAAAACAGTTTAAATCCTACGCGCCTAAATCGGGTGAGAAATACATGAGTAAAGCCCAGTTAAAGCATTTTATAAAAATACTAAATGACTGGAAAATTGAATTAAGCCATGATATCGACAGAACTGTATCGCATATGCAAGACGACGTCACTTCATATGCCGACCCTAATGACAGAGCAAGCCAAGAGTCTGATATGGCTCTAGAATTAAGAAACCGTGATAGAGAAAGGAAGTTGATAAAAAAGATTAATGACACTCTAAAAAATATTGATAATGATGACTATGGATATTGCAATCAATGTGGTGAGGAAATTGGTTTAAATAGATTGCAAGCGCGGCCAACTGCAACCCTGTGTATTGACTGCAAAACCTTAGATGAGATTAGAGAAAAACAAATGGCTAAATAAAAAAACCCGGTTTCCCGGGTTTTTTTTTATTCCTGATCTTCTTCTTTCTTTTCTTCTGGCGGAGGTGCCTCAAGCAAAGCTTTCGCACTCACTCTTACTCGACCCTTATCATCAACTTCAATGACCTTAACCTTAACTTCATCACCTTCTGACAAATGATCTTTAACTGCTTTTATTCTTTCATGAGCAATTTGAGAGATGTGCAACAGGCCATCTTTTCCCGGTAATAATGAAACAATCGCACCGAAATCTAGAATTTTAATCACTTTACCGTCGTAAACCTGATCCACCTCAACGTCTGCCGTAATTTCTTTAATTCTATCAATCGCAGCTTGACCTGATTCACCATTGGTACATGCAACCTTAACTAATCCGTCGTCATCAATATCAATCGTTGCGCCTGTCTCTGCAGCAAGACCTTTAATAACTGCTCCACCCTTACCAATTACATCACGTATCTTGTCTGGATGAATTTTTATAGTAAGAATCTGTGGTGCAAACTGAGACATTTCTGCTCTTGGAGCCTTCAGGGTTTTTTTCATAATTTTTAAAATATGATCAATACCTTCTCGAGCTTGGGATAGAGCAACTTGCATTATTTCAGACGTAATGCCGGTTATTTTTATGTCCATTTGCAGAGCAGTAATGCCGTTATCTGTTCCTGCTACCTTAAAGTCCATATCGCCCAAATGATCTTCATCACCTAAGATATCCGTTAGCACCGCTACACGATTATCTTCTTTGATTAATCCCATTGCAATTCCCGCTACGTGGTCTGTCATAGGAACTCCTGCATCCATCATAGCCATAGTGCCTCCACATATTGACGCCATAGAGCTAGAACCATTAGACTCGGTAATCTCAGATACAAGACGAATAGTGTAATCAAAGTCTTCTTTGCTTGGAAGTGCTGCTGATAATCCTCTCTTTGCTAATTTACCATGACCAATTTCTCTCCTTTTTGGCGTCCCAACTCTTCCTGTTTCACCTGTTGCATAAGGAGGAAAATTATAATGCAGCATAAATCTGTCCTTGAACTCGCCTTGCAGCGCATCAATGATCTGTTCATCCCTACCAGTGCCTAATGTTGCTACTACAATAGCCTGGGTCTCACCCCTAGTAAAGAGTGCTGATCCATGAGCTCTCGGAAGAACTCCAGTTCTTATTTCAATCGGTCTCACCGTTCTTGTATCTCTGCCATCAATTCTTGGCTCTCCATCTAAAATTTTATTTCTAACAATTTTTGATTCAAGATTAAAGAACTCATTCTTTATCGCATTCATCTCATTTGGTGTGGTATTTTCATTCGCAACTTCAGCCAATACCTTGTCTTTAATTTCAGATAACTTTTCAGAGCGCTCACCTTTTGACTTAATCGCAAATGCTTTTTCAAGATCTTTAGCAGCAATTTTTTCGATCTGGGATACCAAATCTTTGTTTGTTTCTTGTGCTGTCCAGTCCCATGGATCTTTTGCTGCTTCTTTTGCAAATTCATTGATCATTTTAATCACTGGCTGCATAGCTTTATGGCCAGCAAGTACTGCATCAAGCATTACCTTCTCGGGAAGCTCTTTAGCTTCAGATTCCACCATAAGAACTGCTGCATCACTTCCAGCAACCACTAAATCTAATTCGCTTTCAATGAGCTGTGTTTTTGTTGGATTAATAACAAATTTCTCATCAATATAACCTACCCGTGAAGCTCCGACAGGGCCGTAGAATGGAATCCCCGATATTGCTAAAGCTGCAGAAGCTCCAATAATAGCTGGTATATCTGAATCAATTTCACTGTCAGATGACATTACTGTAGCTACTATCTGTATTTCATTATAGAAATTTTTTGGGAATAACGGTCTGAGTGGTCTATCGATTAATCTGCAGGTTAATGTTTCTTTTTCGCTTGGGCGACCTTCTCTTTTAAAAAATCCTCCAGGTATTTTCCCCGCTGCATAGGTTTTTTCTTGGTAGTCCACTGTTAATGGGAAAAAATCTTGCCCTTCCCTTGCGTTCTTGTTTCCAACAGCTGTTACCAAAACAACTGTATCACCATACGTTACCATTACAGCACCGTCAGCCTGACGTCCAATTTCGCCTGTTTCTATCGTTAATGTATTGTCTCCAAACTTCACACTTTTCTTTACTATATTAAACATTTATTTTCCTTTTATTTTTATCATTATTCACTTCCCAATAATGACTAACACCATAATAAAAAAAGCCGACTCAAGCTTATATAGCAAGGAATCGGCTTAAATAATTTACAACTTCTTTACTTTCTAATACCTAAACGTTTGATAAGCCCTTGATATCTCTCAATGCTTTCTCTTTTTAGATAATCTAATAACTTACGTCTTTGGCTAACTAGTGCTAACAAACCTCTTCTTGAATGATGGTCCTTAGCGTTAACTTTAAAATGTTCGGTAAGATAATTTATTCTATCCGTCAGCAGTGCGACCTGAACTTCAGGTGACCCGGTATCATTTTTTGCTAGCTGATAATCTGCTACGATCTTTGCTTTTTCTACAGCAGTACTTGTCATGCATTTCTCCTATTTCAGAACCGCACATTTTACTATATTTATGCGAATTTAACAAAATTTTTCTTATTCTACGCAACTTAAGGATAAAAGTCTTCTTACCTTCAAATATCCATGGCTATCCATGGTCCCTAGACCTAAAAATTGGTTGCCTTGATCGTACAACCTATATATCCCCTCTTTCATTTCCTTAAAAAGCAAGGTTTTACCATCTTTGATTGCCCCTTCTTCATTAGGAGCTAGCTTGATTTCATTTAAATAGTTTAAAAATTTATCAACGGGAAATATAAGCGCATCCCTTTCCTCGTTCTCAGTTGCCTCAATCAGGTCTAATGTTTTTGCTTGTACTACATTGACGGATCCTATGGCAGTTCTTCGCAGGCCAATCAAATAACCTCCAGTATTTAGGTTGTCTCCTATATCACTTGCTAGAGTTCTAATATAGGTTCCTTTTGAACACACCACCCTAATTTTTAAGATATTGTCTAAGTAGTCAATTAAATCAAGGGAGGTAATGTTAATACTTCTTTTCTTTCGGGCAATCTCCTCCCCTCTTCGAGCATACTCATACAAAGGCTTACCTTCAAATTTTAATGCTGAATACATCGGCGGGAGTTGTTCTTGATATCCTAAAAATTGCTGTAATGTTTCTTCAATTTCTTTTAATGAAGGCAGTTGTTCAATGTTAAGAGACTCTATAATGCCCTCTGAGTCCCCTGTATTGCTTTTAAAGCCCAGCTTAATGGATGCTTCGTATGTTTTGTCTAATTCTAAAAGAAAACTGGAAAACTTAGTGGCCTCTCCTAAGCATATTGGAAGTAATCCGGTTGCCAATGGATCAAGTGTCCCGGTATGGCCGGCTTTCTTTGGATTAAAAAGCCATTTAATTTTTGACAATGCTTGATTAGATGAATAGCCCAATGGCTTATCGACCATTATCACACCACTGATATCTAATTTAATCCGTTTGGGCTGCATAATTTCTAGACTTAAATACCATCAAGTAGTTTTGAAATTTTAATGCTCTCATCGATTGATTTATCATAAACGAAATGTAGCTTAGGGATACCTCGAGTTGTCATTCTTTTTGCAAGTTGCGATCGAAGAAAGGGCATGGACCTTGTCAATCCTTTCATCACATCCTCACTTGCCTCTTCCTGCGACACAAAAAATACTTTGGCATGCTTAAGACAGGGAGACACCTCGACATCAAGGATAGTTATTTGATTTAATGCAGGATCTTTTACTTCTCTTTGAAGAAGGTTCGCCAGTTCTTTTTTTATTTGTTGCCTTATACGATCACTTCTTGGGTAATCTTTAGCCAAGGTTATAGCTTCCTTGCAACTTCAACTATCTCATAGACTTCTATTTGATCGCCTGGCTGCATGTCATTAAAGTTTTTAATTGATAGCCCACATTCAAAGTTTGATTTAACTTCTTTTATGTCATCCTTGAATCTTTTTAACGAATCCAGCTCGCCGTCGTAAATTACCACACTGTCTCTTAGGAGCCTTATCTTAGCATTCTTTCTAATTAGCCCTTCAAGCACGTAACATCCAGCAATAGTACCAATCTTTGAGGCTTTAAATATTTCTCTAATTTCAACAAGCCCGAGTGTATTCTCCCTTTTCTCTGGAGATAACATGCCGCTTAGCGCCGCTTTAACTTCGTCTACTGCTTCATAAATAATGCTGTAATAGCGTACGTCAACCTCTAAGCTATCAGCAAGCTTTCTTGCTCCGCCATCTGCCCTAACATTAAAGGCAAGCACTACCGCGTTAGATGCTGTGGCTAAATTAATATCTGATTCATTAACTGGTCCAACAGCAGAATGAATGACATTGACCTTCACTTCATTGGTGGATAGCTTCTCTAGTGAGCCTGCTAATGCTTCATAGGATCCCTGAACGTCCGACTTAATTATCAAAGGTAATACCTTTATTTCGCCCTCTGCCATTTGATCAAATATATTTTCTAATTTTGATGCTTGTTGTTTTGCAAATTTTACGTCCCTAAACTTGCCTTGCCTAAACAAAGCAACTTCTCTGGCTTTTTTCTCATCATTAATGACGATAAATTCTTCGCCGGCTTTTGGAACGTCAGAAAGACCGATCACCTCAACAGGTATTGATGGTCCCGCTTCTTCAACTTTCTTTCCACTCTCGTCAATCATCGCTCTGACTCTTCCAAAAGCCGATCCAGCAAGAATAGTATCGCCGGGGCTTAGCACTCCTGATTGCACCAGCAAAGTAGTAACAGGGCCACGGCCCTTATCAAGCCTTCCTTCTACAACAATACCTCTTGCCGGAGTATTTCTCGCTGCCTTCAATTCGAGTACTTCCGCCTGCAATAAAATTGAATCCAATAAATCATCAATACCCTGACCAGTTTTTGCTGAAACCTCCACAAAAATAGCATCGCCACCAAGTTCTTCCGGAATGACCTCGTGAGCCAGCAATTCACTTTTAACTTTCTTAGAATTTGCTTCAGGTTTATCGATTTTATTGATCGCTACAATGATTGGAACTTCTGCAGCCTTAGAGTGATTAATTGCTTCGATCGTTTGGGGCATAACGCCATCATCAGCAGCAACCGCCAAAACAACGATATCCGTTGCCTTTGCTCCTCTTGCTCGCATAGCTGAGAATGCTTCGTGCCCTGGTGTATCTAAAAAAGTTATCATGCCTTTTGATGTTTCGACATGATATGCACCTATATGCTGAGTAATCCCACCAGCCTCTGCTGACGCAACTTTGGATGTTCTAATATAATCTAATAGTGATGTTTTCCCGTGATCGACATGACCCATAACAGTCACTACAGGAGGTCTTGCTTCCAATATGGGCTCTACTAAATCTTCTATATTTATAAGTGACTCAGGGTCATTGTCCTTAGCCGCTTCTGGTTTATGGCCCATTTCCTCAACTGCAATCATTGCTGTATCTTGGTCAAGGATTTGATTAATAGTCACCATCATGCCCATACCCATTAAGACTTTAATGACTTCGCCAGCTTTTACTGACATCTTATGTGCTAAATCAGCCACAGAAATAGTCTCAGGCACTAAAATCTCCTTAGAAACAAATTCTGCAGGAGCAACAAAACTAGATTCTGGATCAGCATTCTTATGCCTATTTCTTGATTTAGGAGATCGCCATCCACCCGCGCCCGCATCTTGTCTTGTCTTTGTCGGCCTCTTCTTAATGCTTCGATCAACCCAAGCATCTTTTGTTGGCTTCTTCTCTTTGTCTACTTTCACCCCGATTTTTGAAGCGGGTCTATGCAAGGTACTGTCTTTTTCTTCACTTTTTGGCTTTTCCGCAGCTTCTTTCTTACTCTTAGCCTCAGCTGCTTGAGCATCCGCAAGAGCTGAATGTCTTTTTTCTTCATCCTGACGAATATTTTTTTGATTTTCATCAATAATTTGGGTTGGCTTTTCTGGAGTTTTAGCCTTGCTCTCAGTTGGTGGCTCTATCTTAGTTTCTTCTGGTTTAACAATCGTTCTTTTTTTTCGCACTTCGACCTGAATAGTTCTTGCTCGCCCCTCACTATCCGTCTTTCTGATCTCGGTATTCTGTTTTCGGGTAAGGGTAATTTTAGACTTTGGCTTTGGAGTTCCGCCATGCTCATTTCGTAAATAATTCAAAAGTGCAGCTTTGTCTTCCTCAGATACGTTATCGTCTGCATTTTGCTTGGTAACTCCTGCACTTTTTAATTGCTCTAGCACGAGTGCTGCAGGAAGCCCTAACTCATTAGCAAATTTTTCTACAGTAAATGTTCCCATCAAAACTCCAGTATATTTAATTTATGCAAACCATGGTGCGCGTGCAGTCATAATTAATGTTTTTGCTGTCTCTTCATCAATCTTTATCAATTCTAAAAGCTCATCAACTGAAAGTTCAGCCAAATCTTCCATAGTTACAATACCTTTAGATGCCATTAATTTTGCCATATCAATATCCATACCCTCCATTGCCTTAAGATCATCGGCCGGATCAACCACACTTTCTTCTTTCGCAATAGCGGCTGTTAAGATCGCTGCACTTGCTCTTGATCTTAGCTCTTTTACAGTATCCTCATCAAAGGCTTCAATCTGAATCATCTCTTCCAGAGGAACATAAGCCACCTCTTCTATGGAAGAAAAGCCCTCTTGAACAAGAATGTCTGCAACATCTTCATCAACATCAAGCTTCTCAATAAATAATTGGCTCGATGAGGTATATTCCTCTTTATTCTTTTGCTCCGACTCTTCTTCGGTCAATATGTTTAGTTCCCACCCCGTCAGCTCTGAGGCTAATCGAATATTTTGACCATTTCTTCCAATAGCCTGCGCCAACTGATCTTCCACTACCACTAAATCCATGCTGTGCTTATCTTCATCAACAACAATGCTAGAAACTTCTGCGGGAGCCATAGCATTAATTACAAACTGTGCTGGCTCTATGGACCAAAGGACTATGTCTACCCTTTCACCTGCTAACTCACCTGTGACAGCCTGAACTCTTGAGCCCCTCATACCAACACATGTGCCTACTGGATCTAATCTTTGATCATTTGCTTTTACTGCAATTTTTGACCTGAGTCCAGGATCACGTGATGCTGACATTATTTCTAATAGGCCCTCTTCAATTTCAGGTACCTCTAACTCAAAAAGTCTAATTAAGAATTCAGGCGCTGTTCTGGATAAAATTAACTGTGGCCCTCTCATGCCTGTTTCAATTTTGCTTAGAATTGCACGGACTCGATCACCTACTCTTAAGTTTTCTTTTGGGATCATGTGATCACGAGGGAGCACTGCATCTAATCGTCCTACTTCAATAATGGCATTTCCTCGCTCCATTCTTCTAATCTGCCCTGAAACTAACTTCTCATCTCTTGCAAGAAAGTCATTAAGGATCTGCTCCCTTTCTGCTTCTCTTACTTTTTGTAAAATTACTTGTTTCGCCGCCTGAGCACCAATTCGTCCAAACTCTACAGAATCAATAGCCTCCTTTATTACATCGCCGACCTCCATAGCTTTTGCTCGATCATCGGCTGGGGACACTTCTGCTTCTGGCGTCTCTAACAACTCTTCTTCAACAATAGTCCAGCATCTAAAAGACTGGTACTCGCCGGATTCTTTGTCTATTTCGACACGGATATCTACATCAGGCTCATATTTTTTCTTTGTAGCTGAGGCAAGAGCGAGCTCTAATGCAGTAAAAATTACATCTCTAGCAACATTTTTTTCATGTGCTAGCGCATCAACAAGTAACAAAATTTCACGACTCATTTCTTTCTCCGTTAAATCATTTCATCTTTATAAAACTGGGTCTAAACGTGCTCTATCTAAATTTTCAAAATCTATTTCAATAATAGACTCTTCAAACTCTAACAAAATAAAGCCGGCTTTTATGCCTCTTAAAATCCCGCTAAAATTTCTTCTATTCGAAATTGGTGACCTTGTCTTAATTTTGACTTTTTCTCCATTAAAACGACCAAAATCTTCTAATTTTTTTATTACTCTATCAACCCCAGGAGAAGAGACCTCTAGTCTTCCAAAGTCAAAATCCTCTTCAACACTCAAAGCATGGTTTAATTGGTTGCTTACCAAAACACAGTCATCTATGTTGACTGTCTCAGGCTTTTCGATAAAAACTCTTAATAATTGACCGTGATTAATTATCTCAAGATCAACTAATTCATATCCTAGTTGAGTAACCATCTTTTCAATAAAACTTTCAACATCAAATGCCATAAAAATCCTAAACCCTAGCCCAAATAAAAAATGGGCCATTGGCCCATCTTCAGATTGCGAATTATATCAATTTATTGGATTGAATGAAAGAATATTCTTAGTAATCAATGCATTATTTTCTATGTGAAAGTGATATGTGCGAACTTCCTTTTACCTACCTGAATTGTGAAGGTAGTTAAATTTTCAATCAGATGCTGTGTATCTTCTATTCTTTCTCCGTTTACTTTCACTCCTCCGCCTTTGATTAGCCTCATAGCTTCTGACGTACTATCTACAAATTGAATTTGCTTTAATAGCTGGGGCACAGTGACCTTGTTATCAGCATACTGAATGTCTATGTTCGGAATATCATCGGGAATTTTTCCTTGTGCTCTAGTATTAAAATCATGCTCAGCATTTTCTGCTTGCTTCGCATCGTGGAACCTTGTAACGATTTCTTTTGCAAATTCGACCTTAATATTTCTAGGATTTTCTCCTGTATCGAGCCGTGTCTTCCATGCCGCAATCTCGTCCATGGTTTTTAGTGAGAGTAATTCTACGTATCGCCACATCAAGCTATCAGAAATAGATAAAATCTTTGCGAAAATAATCGCTGCAGGCTCGTCAACTCCGATGTAATTATCAAGTGATTTTGACATTTTATTCACACCGTCCAACCCCTCTAATAAAGGCATGGTAATGATGCATTGTGGTTTCTGGTCGAACTGCTTTTGTAGCTCACGACCCATAAGTAAATTAAATTTCTGGTCGGTTCCACCGAGCTCAATGTCTGCATTCAATGCTACGGAATCATAACCCTGAAGAAGTGGGTACATAAATTCGTGGATCGCTATAGGTTGATTCGACTTAAATCTTTTTGAAAAGTCATCTCTTTCTAGCATTCTTGCAACCGTATGCATAGAGGAAAGTTTTAGCATTCCACTGGCCCCCAAAGGCTCTAACCACTTTGAATTAAATACTACTTTAGTTTTATTTTTATCTAAAATTTTGAAGACTTGTTTTGCGTAACTTTGTGCATTTACTTCGACCTCCTCTTTAGACAGAGGAGGTCTTGTTGTATTTTTCCCTGTCGGATCTCCTATCATTCCTGTGAAATCACCTATTAAAAATAGTACTTCATGACCAAGATCTTGAAGCTGTCTAAGTTTATTCAAAAGCACCGTATGTCCTAAGTGCAGATCTGGTGCAGTAGGGTCAAAACCGGCCTTAATCCTCAGCGGTCTATTTTCTTTTAATTTTTCTTTTAATTCGGCTTCGACAAGAATCTCATCTGTACCTCGTTTGATAATATTAAGAGTTTCTTGAAGGCTCATTGATTGATCTTTATTTAAATTTTTATTAAATCTAATTTTATATCAACTCTCAGCTTTTAAAAAATTACTTATTTTTTATCGAATACTTGTATAAAAATAAAAAGGCGTCACAATTTACCTTATGAAGGATAAAAAAAATCTTTTTTTAGGGGTAATGTCAGGGACAAGCCTTGATGGGATAGACATTATTATGCTTGAATTGTCTTCACAAGCTATTAATGCATGGGGTTCGGAGCATGTTCCCTACACCAAGCTCACGCGAGATAAGATCTTAAAATTATCTTCCCCCTCCCTAAATGAGCTTGAAGAAAGCCAAAGTTTTGCTTTAGAGCATGCACTAATGACGGCGCAGGGTATAAATAAATTATTGAAAAAAACCCATATTTCATCCAAAGAAATTGAGGGTATAGGTTATCACGGTCAAACTATACGCCACAGGCCAGATAAAGGCTTCTCTGTACAAATTGGTAATGCACATCTTTTGGCTGAAAAAACTAATATTAAGGTTATTAATGATTTCCGAAATAGAGATATTGTTGCGGGTGGGCAAGGAGCTCCCTTGGTTCCTTTGTTTCATCAATCGTTTTTTTCCTCAAAAGAAAAGAAAAGAATAATTCTTAATATTGGCGGGATAAGCAACATATCATTCCTCGCAAACGATCAAGTTCTTTTAGGTTTTGATTGTGGTCCAGGAAATATTCTATTAGATCAATGGATATATAGTAATAAAAACCTTACTTTTGATAAAGATGGTCAGTGGGCAAGGAAAGGTAAAGTTGTACCCGAATTACTTAATGCTTTTTTTCAAGAACCTTATTTCAAGATGGGGCTACCCAAAAGTACTGGGCGCGAAAAATTTAATTCAAACTGGCTAGATGCTCATAGAATTGACTTATATGATGCAAAGGATGTTCAAAGAACATTGCTTGAGCTTACAGTTCTCTCAATAAAGGATGCCATAAATAATTTTTGTGGTGGCGCTGATGAAGTGTTTGTTTGTGGTGGTGGTTCAGAAAATAATTTTTTAATGGAAAGGTTAGTTAAAATAATAGGCATCCCGGTCAACAAAACTGATGTGATTGGGGTTCCATCTCAACATGTCGAAGCGATGGCTTTTGCTTGGCTAGCATCTAAAACATTGAGGGGTGAAGCTAATAATTCACCCAACATTACCGGGTCAAAAGGGCCACGCATCCTTGGTATCATATATTACCCTTAAATCTTCTATTAAATTTCAGATATAATGCTCAATCAATTTAAAAATATATAAATTAATATGAGTGAAAAGTCAGCAAAAATATCGATTGGTTCAAACTCCTTCGAACTACCTATTATTGAAGGCTCTATGGGGCACCCTGCAATAGATGCAAGACTCTTAAACAATAAGGGTATTTTCTCCTATGATCCAGGCTTCACATCAACGGCCTCTTGCACATCTAGCATCACCTATGTAGATGGGGACAAAGGAGAGCTTTTATACAGGGGTTACCCGATTGAACAGCTAGCAGAAAAATCCGACTTTTTAGATGTCGCCTATTTGCTTTTCAACGGCAATATGCCTAACATCAAGGAAAAGCAAATTTTTTCGTCTACCATTAACGGGCAAAGCCTTCTTCATGATCAGTTAAATAATGTGTTTCGAGGTTTCAGAAGAGATGCCCATCCAATGGCAGTGATGATTGGTGTGGTTGGTTCAATGGCGGCATTTTATTTTGATGATATGAATATTAATAATCGCAATCATCGTAAGTTATCAGCCAATAGACTGCTTGCAAAAATACCTACAATTGCTGCATGGAGCCATAACTACAATCTGGGTTTACCCTTTGTTTACCCAACCCATGAGCTAAGTTATGTTGAGAATATTTTAAATATGATGTTTTCTAGTCCTAACAAGCCATACCAACTAAATCCAGTTATTACGCGTGCATTTGAAAGAATTTTAATTCTTCATGCCGATCATGAACAAAACGCGTCAACCTCTACTGTGCGTTTAGTGGGTTCGTCTGGTGCAAATCCTTATGCGTGCATTGCATCAGGAATTGCATCATTGTGGGGACCTGCTCATGGAGGGGCAAATGAGGCAACGCTAAAGATGCTTAACGAAATCAAAACCGAATCGCGTATTAATGAATATATTAAAAGAGCCAAAGACAAGGACGATGATTTTAGGTTAATGGGATTTGGACATCGCGTTTACAAAAACAAGGACCCGCGGGCAGAGATTATGAAAATCACTTGCCATGAAGTGTTGGACGAATTAGATCTCAATAACGAACCTTTATTTAAGCTTGCTAGAAAATTAGAGAAAATTGCTTTAGAAGATGAATACTTTATTGAGAAAAAGTTATATCCAAATGTCGATTTCTATTCTGGCATTGTAATGAAAGCAATGGGTATACCTAACTCTATGTTTACAGCAGTATTTGCCCTGGCCCGGACTGCTGGGTGGATAGCTCATTGGGATGAAATGATGGCAAGTTCAGAAAATAAAATTGGAAGACCACGCCAAATTTATAACGGCAAAACGAGAAGAGACGTCCCTTAGTTATTTAAACCGAAAAAGATGACCCACATCCACAGGTAGTTTCTGCATTTGGGTTCTTAATAACAAATTGAGAACCCTGAACGTTGTCCTGGTAATCAATCTCTGCACCCGTTAAGTACTGCAGACTCATT
>Ga0222691_1000225_pt1 | contig 22494 bp, 20 predicted proteins | sample AntAcemetage1237_FD_179839 | JGI IMG/M metagenome (GOLD analysis project Ga0222691, IMG submission 179839) | Saline water microbial communities from Ace Lake, Antarctica - #1237 | ecosystem: Environmental > Aquatic > Non-marine Saline and Alkaline > Saline | place: Antarctica: Ace Lake... | reverse complement strand
CATACCCAATCCTGGGTAATTTTTAGGCCAGGTAGTGACCAGCTTCCATTTAAAGGATTGTTGTTTATCCGTTACGCCAGGGACCACTGTCTTATCCTTGCCCCCACTACAACTAACCAAGAACAAAGCGAACAGTACGGTTACTATAATGCGCATTTTTTACCCTCTTTTGCGGTGTTTCCCACTCTTTTTATACGGCTGCCAAATTTGCAGACGCAAGAATTAAAATTTTAGTTCCAACGTCCTCAAAGCTTACATGAACCCTTGCACGCGGGCCATTACCTTCGAAATTCAAGATAACACCTTCGCCATAAACATTATGGTTGACCTGCTGCCCCAGGTGAAATCCAGTTTCATCGCCCTGATCACTGCGCATAGCACCGGCAGCGTAGCTGGTGGGCCGCGCGATGGTATTTTGCAAGCGGACCTCTTCTATGACCTCTTTTGGAATGTCACGTACAAACCTAGACACTGAATTAAACGATTCGGTTCCGTAAATGGATCGAGTTTCAGCGAAAGTCAGATAGAGCTTCTCCATAGCGCGTGTTATGCCCACATAAGCCAAGCGCCTCTCTTCTTCTAGCCGTCCAGGCTCGTCCAATGACATCTTGTGAGGAAACAAATTTTCCTCCATTCCGGCAATAAATACCAACGGAAATTCAAGTCCCTTTGCGCTGTGTAAGGTCATCAACTGCACCGCATCTTGATCTTCATCAGCTTGGCGATCGCCAGCATCTAAGGCCACTTGATCTAGAAATTGTGGCAGAATAGGCAAGTCCCTGTCGTCCGCTTCAAAGTTTCGGCAAGCGCCAACGAGCTCCTCGAGGTTTTCAACGCGAGCCTGTCCTCGTTCGCCTTTTTCCCTGCGGTGCATATCTATCAGACCACTCTGTTGTATTGCGTTCTCTGCTTGTTCAGCCAACGGCAGCTCATCAAGCTGTCCGCTCATTTCATTAATTAGCTCAATAAAAGTGGCAATAGCATTGGTTGCTCGCGCCGCCATACGCTTTTCAGTGACCACCGCAACGGCCGCTGACCAAAGTGAAGTCACCCGATCTCGGGCCAATTCTCGGACTAGCTCTAGGGTACGGTCACCAATGCCTCGAGAGGGCACATTGACTACTCGCTCAAAAGCCACGTCATCGTGACAATTCAACATGAGGCGCAGATAAGAAAGCGCATTTTTGACTTCCAGGCGCTCATAAAAGCGCTGTCCACCATAGATACGGTAAGGAATTTCCGCCTGTAATAATGCCGCCTCTAGCACTCGTGATTGCGCGTTAGAGCGATAAAGAATCGCCGCGTCTTCACGCCGATTCCCTTCACTGCTCCAGCTATGCAACCGATCTGCGATATAACGGGCTTCGTCATGCTCATTAAAAGCAGAATAGAGCGCGATAGCTTCCCCTTCTCCCGCCTCAGTCCAAAGATTTTTCCCAAGGCGACCGGCATTCTTTGCGATCACCGCATTAGCCGCTAGCAAGATGTTCGACGTCGAGCGATAGTTTTGCTCTAGTTTTACTGTCTCAGTATCAGGAAAATCTCGCTCATAACTAAGAATGTTTTCTACCTTAGCTCCACGCCAGCCATAAATTGATTGGTCATCATCGCCTACTGCGGTGACGGCACTCACTTTCCCCGCCAGCAATCTCAACCAGGCATATTGAACTGCGTTAGTGTCTTGAAACTCATCGACTAAAATATGCCTGAAGCGCTGCTGGTAGTGCTCTAATACCGAAGGATTATGCTTCCACAGCTCTAAAGCTCGCAGTAATAATTCGGCAAAATCAATCACGCCTAAGCGTTCGCAGGTTTCCTCATAGCCTCGATAGATCCGCAGCATAGTCGCCAGGTAAGGGTCCCCGCCTTCTTGGATGTGGGCAGACCGCAATCCCTCATCTTTTTGACCGTTTATCCACCATTGAGCCTGCTTTGGCGGCCAGCGTTGCTCGTCCAAGTCCATACTGCGCATGACTCGTTTAACCAGGCGTAGCTGATCATCAGAATCTAAAATTTGAAAATTTTCTGGTAATTTGGCATCCCGCCAGTGGGCCTTTAATAATCGATGGGCCAAGCCATGAAAAGTTCCTACCCACATACCTCTCAATGACATCCCCAACAACTCATCGATTCTCTCACGCATTTCACGAGCAGCTTTATTAGTAAAAGTGACCGCTAGAATGCCGTAAGGGGAGACATTATCTACCTGAATTTTCCAGGCGATACGATGCACCAGAACTCGCGTTTTCCCGCTACCAGCACCCGCTAATACTAAAAGGTGCTGCTTGTCGCTGGTAACTGCCTGTTCTTGGGGTGCGTTGAGGTTATGTAATATTGAGGTTACGTCCATAGGGTCGCATTCTAACAATTTAATGAGCAAAAATCGGGATCAACTTAGATTCTTTTTCGGTTTTATCTTAGATCAATGACCCCAAAGAGCTATCAGGCGTCAAAATAGACCCCAAATGAGTCTTTTTTTACTACAAAACTAGCAATATAAGTCGTTTTCTTGTAAATTTTTTACATAACTTACTTTGGATTACCCATGAAACCTGCTCAGTTAACTCAAACCATCAGTGACACCTTGCCGGCGCTAAGAAAATCGGAACGCAAGGTTGCCGATTTTGTTCTCAAATCTCCGCTAAATGTCATTCGCATGCGTATCGTAGATTTGGCCCAACAGGCTTCAGTGAGTGAGCCCACCGTTGTTAGATTTTGTCGCGCCGTTGGTTGCAAGGGCTTTCAAGATTTTAAGCTGGCTCTAGCCCAGCAACTTGCTTCCAGCCCAAGTTATGGCCAGATTGCTGTTACCGATACAGACTCTACCCGAGAATATACCCATAAGGTTTTCGACTCTACAGTTGATGCCTTGCTGAAGGTTCGCGATAGTTTGGTGCTAGAAAATCTCGAAGCCGCAGTTGCTGCAATTTGCGCTGCCGGCCGTGTTGAGTTCTATGGTTTTGGCGCCTCTGCCGCAGTGGCCTTTGATGCACAGCACAAATTCTTCAGGCTCCAAATTACCTCTGCTGCATACTCTGACCCCCACCTACAAAACATGTCCGCTACCTCTCTGCATGCTGGCGATGTAGTCATTGCTATTTCTCAGTCGGGGCGATCTCAGGCGTTGCTAGATTCGATGGAGTTGGTAAAGCAGGCAGGAGGCCTAGTCATTGCCTTAGCCCCGAGCGGCTCACCGGTTGCGCTTGGCGCTTCAATTCCAATTGAGGTGGACGCGAAAGAAGATATTCAAATTTACACACCGCTGTCATCGCGGATTGCTCATCTGGCCGTCATCGATGTTTTGGCTATTGGCATTGCACAAAAGAAGGGCCCGCAACTGCATGAGCACTTGCAGCAATTACAGGCGGGCCTATCGTCTTTACGCAGCCAATGAACGCGGGCGGGGCTTTGGTCCCGCCACTAATCAACTGCCCTGATTATCAGCATAGACTCTAATTATTTTCCCTTCTGCTCCATCAGTGGCAAGAATCAAGCTGCCGTCGGGGGCAGTAATGACATTTCGAATCCGTCCCAGCTCAGAGAATAAAATTTCTTCGTTGACTACGTTTCCGCCGTCAAGCTCGAGCCGCCTTAGATCACCTGGCTTCATGGCTGAGATAAATAAATTCCCTTTCCAACTTGGGAACATATCTGCCTCGTACAGGGCCATGCCGGAGAGGGCTATTGAAGGCACCCAATATTTTATAGGCTGCTCCATTCCAGGTTGCTCAGTAAAGGGCGAAATGATCGCGCCGCTATAATCAATGCCATAGGTAATGGCGGGCCATCCATAGTTTTTGCCAGGCTCTATGATGTTAAGTTCATCTCCGCCCTTCGGTCCATGCTCATGCTCGAAAACAGTCCCATCACCTCTAATGACCAATCCCTGCAAATTGCGATGCCCATAGGACCAAATTTCAGGCAGTGCTCCAGGGGTGTTCACAAAAGGATTATCCATTGGCGTACTGCCATCGTCATTAATCCGCAAAATTTTTCCAAAGTGATTGTCTAGATCCTGGGCTTGTTCTCGATAATTGAAGCCATCACCAGAAGTGACGAGCAACCGTCCGTCCGCCATAAAGGCTAGTCGCGCGCCATAGTGAGCCGCAGTCTTACGCGGGGGGTCTGACTGAAAAATAGTCTTGTGCTCGACAAGTGTCTCACCGTCTAATCGCGCCCGAATAACATTTAGGCGGTTTAAGGTAGGCTCCTCAGCGTCGGGGGCTGAAAAGGACAGATAAACAAATCTATTCTCTTCAAAATTTGGGTGCAAAAGTACCTCTGACAATCCTCCTTGGCCAGCAAACAAAACCTCGGGGACGCCCTCAATGGGTGTTGGGCTCAGCTCTCCATCAGTAACCAATCTTAGGTTTCCAGATAGCTCTGTCACCAACATTTGACTGTTAGAAATAAAGGCCATGCTCCACGGATGGTCTAAGCCTTCTACAATGGTTTCAGTTTTATACTGAACCTCCGCGCTAGCCATTGGAATAAGGGCAAGTACCCCACTAAATAGTGTTAAAAACTTAATGACTCTCATTGCTACTACCCTCCGTTTGCCGAGCACCAAAATAGTATCCGGCAATCATACCTGTAAAAATTAAATACCCCTTGCCAAACAGGGTTCTCGCACCGGCAATAAGATCAAGATTATAAAAGGCCAACGGCATCAAGCCTACAATGGCAAAAATCGCCGCGCCTCCGGCCAAGGCATAAAGATACCTTTTATCTATATTCACCCAAATAAGTAAAATGCGTGTGACGACAAAGGCTATCAGCATTCCAACCAGTACGAGCGCTCCCACAGGGAACTCGCCCTTAATATTCATACTGATAAGATCCCCCGCCAGCATTGACAGAATAACAGAGACATCAACCGGCATATCCATGCTGGACAACCAAATAATGTTGGTGAAGGTCGTCTGTGTAATCAATAATCCCGTGGCAATGGCTACTGAGATTAAAAATGAGATACTTACTTTAATCATTCTTGCTGTCCTTTTTATTGTTGAATGGCTCTTAGTAACTCGGTGTTAGCTGCCGTTCTTTTTATGCGGCCCTTTTATTTTATTTTTCTTAGGATCCAAAACCCCAAGCAGATGCTAATCAGAGCCTTAAATGCCTGCGCAAAAATTAGTGGCAAACCGAAAATAAAATCAAGGTAGGGCGCCCAAATCCAAACATATAGCCAGTTGATGACCACCACAAAAACAGGCAGGTAGTCGACAAAAAATGCTTTATGTGTGAGCGAAAAAACCCCGTAATCAGTTGTAATGACAATAAGTAGCCCCCAGAGCACCAAAAATACTTGGAGTGGCGTTGTCCATATCAGTATATACGCAAAAACCTTCAGTCCAGTCTGCATTATTACTCTCCAGGAAATATCACTACTAGCTTAGTCCCTCATTATAGATTAATGTGAATAAAATCTGACAATATCTGAGATAGCTCCTTGGCCTTGTTCCATTGGAAAAAGTGCCCTCCTCCGATCATCTGGTGTGGCTGATTTTGTGTCCCTGGCACTTTACTCAAAAAGAGCTTCTCAAAACCATTGGTCACTGGATCATCACCCGCACCAACACATAAAAATGGTTTTTCAAAGGTTGAAAAGAATTCCCAGGCTTGTTTTTGCGCCTCTAACGAGGGGTCGGGAATACTCGGCACGTGGCTTGGCATTGCCCGAACGGCCATTTTAAAAGCAGGGCTTGGGAAAGGCGCCTCAAAGGCCTTAGTCACAGCCGATCCGAAGAGCGATATTCTTCGCAAGCCAAGATTACCCATCAGCAGCTCTAGGGCGACCGCCAGCTTATTCCGCTTTTCCATCGCCGAAGAGGCAATAATACCCGCAGGAATATCGATAGTGTCCCAGGTGTATTTTTGCCAATAAGCAAATTTGCGTATGCCCGCATGGGGGTCGGCCCCACCAAAGCCATCCATTTGGCGAAGCTGTTTCATCATCGAAACCATAGTCAACTTTGTAGGGCCTCGCCTGAACGTCTGAATCTCTTCAACCACCGCATCGGGCACATCTGGGCTGTAGGGTAGGCCTGTATTGCCCATGGCAACGCGGTCAAATCGCTCACCATTGTCCGCCACCATACGTAAACCAATGAGTCCGCCCCAATCTTGTCCAAAAAATGTAATCTTTGTAAAGTCATTTTGCACCAGCCACTGATTCATCCAATCTACTTGGCGCTGATAACTATAATCTTCTCTCGCTGCAGGCTTGTCTGACTTGCCGTAACCCGGTAGGTCTGGTGCAATAACTCTGATGCCAGCCTTAACCAAATGGGGGATCATTCTCGAATAAAGATAGCTCCACACTGGCTGCCCATGCATAGCTAGTAAAATCGGCCCGTCTTTAGGTCCTTCATCAATATGGTGAATTCTAAGATCACAGTCATCGTGGGTTTTTACCACCGTATACTGAGGATGATAAGGGTAGTCTTTGATATTCTTAAAGCAGTCATCCGGTGTTCGTAGTATTTTCATAGACTAAACCTCAAGGTAAGGGGTCGTAAAATGTTCAGTGATATATTGGCATTATATATGCCAATATTATTATTTCAAGTTTGTTTACCTTGGCGGCTTGTGTTCTCTACCTGGTGTTTTTATACTTCAAAAGTACTGTTATTCGATTGAGACTCTTAGTCACCTATTTAGATAAAGTTGAACTAGATGTGAATCCACTCTTCAAACTTACAGCCATTATCGGTCTGTTGCTGCTTGCTGCTTGCTCTAATGAAGACCCGCATTACGATCTCATTAATAGAGGAGGGGTCTACTACGAGATCAATGCACTAACACCATTCAACGGGGTAAGTGTGAATTACCACGACAACGGTCAAGTGAAACATGAAAAATACTACAAAGACGGAAAACTAGATGGACTCCAAAAAAGTTACTTTGAAATTAAAGGTGATGCTCTAGGGAGTGACCGTGAAAAGGGTCAATTAAGATCTACAGAAAATTTCAAAGGCGGAAACAAAAACGGTCTTCAAGAGACTTACCAACAAAACGGTCACTTAAAGTTTAAATGGGTCCTCAAAGACGGAATAAGAAACGGATTTTATAAATCTTACCGCAAAGACGGTACATTAGGATCAAACACAAACTTCAAAGACGGAAAACTAAACGGTCTTCAGGAAATTTACTATAAAAACGGACAATTAAAGTATTCAACACACTACAAAGACGAAAAACTAGACGGACTCCGAAAAGGTTACTACGACAACGGTCAATTAAAGTATACAGCACACTACAAAGACGAAAAACTAGACGGGCTCCAAGAGCATTACCAACAAAATGGTCACTTTAGTTATAAAATTTGTTACAAGAGCGGTAAAGAAGTAGATATATCCTACTGTGAGAAATAATTTGAGAACCCATTTGGGCATAAATTGGTATCAATGCTCTTTCTTTTATCCCCTCCCGGGGCGGGCCTCAAGAGGGTGTGTTTTTCCTATTCACTCTCAACATGAAACAGTTTGCTATAAATCTTCCACTCGCCTTCAAATTTTATAAGAGATAAAGTATCCAAAAAGGTTATACCTAGATATTTATCTCTGATTTTTACCGATGCTGTTGTTCCCGCTACTTCAGACGTAATGATTTCAAATACCACCTCTTCTCCTTGTTCTTTTGGGGAAGGTTGTTGAGCCGCAACAAAGGTGGCAAAATCATCGACAGACATTTCCATAAAATCTCCATGCAAATATCCAGCGACTATTCCATTGGGGTGGAATGCTTCTTTGACTTTTCTTGCACTTGAGTGGCTCATACTATCGATATAAAGTTGAGATAGGATTTGAATTTGCTCATTGTCATTCATTTTGTTTCTCCTGTTTATTAGCTTTTACTGAGGGAGCTGCCGCTATTACAACTAGTCCACGGCTACCGACTCGAATAAAACAATGATTTTAATCAATCCTTTTCATCAGAAAAGAGATATCCAGAAATAGTCATGCCTGCTCCAATTGCTATCACTAACAACCCTAGCCCCTCTATCACATTTCCCAATGCCACCCATCCTAAGAGATATATACCAATACCAATAAAAAATCCTACCAAACCCTTTCTTTTGTAGTTGTATGGCATTTCTTTATCTTCCAAACTTCTAATTAGCGCTTCTATTTGAGCTGGGTCAGTAGTAAATTTAGATATCCTGACAAGTGCACCATACTTATTTTTTGATTCTCTGTTTTTGAAAAAAAGAACTATAAAAACAATAATTGCTGGCAATACAAACGGTACCAATAACCCTATAAAATCTTCCATACCTATCTCCTTTTAATGCAATGTTTAAATTTACTCGACGGTGACTGTCCTAAATAAAATAGTGATTTACTCTTTCTTGTCGTCCGGTTCTAGAACTCCCTTTTCTTTCAGCTGTTTTTCAAGCAACAGAACTTTACTCAGTGCTGCCAAACCAAAAATAAATCCCATTACTGCCAATCCTTCCATAATTTTATCCTTTTAAGGCACTTTTTTGTTCTACTCTACGGTAAAGGAACGAGTTGAACAGGAGGGGTCCTTTCTTTTCGGGTAAAGATAACCTCAAACCAACTTTGGAACTCCAAATACTCTGAATATCAGTCATATCTACATTCTAGAATATATGCTCTCAAACAAGAAGGGTTGCGGTATAGAAAGATTGCTAAACAACTAAATGTCGAGGGGTGAAGACACCAAGAGGTAAAGAGTTTCTGCCTGCAAGTCTTCATACAATACTTAACAGAAAGGACATTAGAGATACTGTTACCGCCGATGCAATAATGACCCACTAGCGCCGATTTAAAATTGACCCACCTGAGGCAAAATAGCCGCTGAACTAATCAGCGAGGCGGCCTGTATGTTAACTCAGGAGAGACTGGTGGAAATACACGTATTAGAAACACAAGGTTTAAGTATTAGAGCCATTGGGCGTAAGCTTGGGGTATCGCGCAATACTGTTAGACGGTATTTACGAGATAGACGCTTAAAGCCCTTATATCCAAGCCGCAAGGTTAAGCCTACGAAGCTTGATCCGTTTAAGGTTTACCTACTTCGGCGCATTGATGCAGCGAAGCCGTATTGGATTCCAGCAACAGTAATGCTGGTTGAAATAAAGGCACGAGGCTACGATGGCGGCTACTCTCAACTTAAACATTTTTTAAGGCCGTTTAAGCTGAAGATTCATGATCCAGTGGTTCGGTTTGAGACCTTGCCGGGCAAGCAAATGCAAGTTGACTTCACCAACATTAGCCGTGGAGGAAGTCGCATAAAAGGCTTTGTAGCCACGCTGGGATTTAGTCGTTCAAGTTACGTAGTCTTCTCGGCGCAGGAGCGCCAAGAAGACTGGCTCAGTGGTATCGAAGAAGCGTTTTACCACTTCGGCGGAGTCCCAAAAGAAGTGTTGTTTGATAATGCCAAGGCCATTGTTCTGGAACGCGATGCTTATGGCCCTGGCTACCATCGCTGGAACCCAAAGCTTCTAGAGCTGTCGAAAAAGTACGGATTTGCTTTAAAACTATGCCGGCCCTACCGAGCTAAAACCAAAGGCAAGGTTGAGCGTTTTAACCGTTATTTAAAAGAGAGTTTTATTACACCGTTAGCGGCCACCATGGCCGAAGCGGGATTACGCTTCGATGTCGAAGTTGCCAATGCTCATATAGGCCCTTGGCTCATGCGGATTGCGGACCAACGAATACACGGCACCACAGGCCAAAAGCCGAGTGTGCTGCTAGACCAAGAACGTCATGAGTTTTTGTCATTACCGTTGCAAAGCGTTGCGTGTGCAACACCAATGGACGCAAAATCACCCGTGCCCTTTGAGAGCTTTCAGCATCCGTTGAGCACCTACGACCGCTTACTGGAGGTCAGGCTATGAACCTCCAGCACCAGCGTATACAAGAAACGTGTGAAGCGCTCAAGCTAGGCGCCATAGGCGTAGAGTGGGGGGCCATAGCAGACAAGTCTGCTAGTAACGAAAGTACTTTAGCGGACTTCTTAGAGCAGGTGTTGGCTGTAGAAACCAGTGCTCGAGCAGTGCGCTCAAATGATACGCTGCTGAAGTTTGCCGGTTTACCCGCAATCAAAACCCTCGATGAATATGATTTTAAGTTCGCCAGTGGCGCACCCAAAAAGCAACTCATGGAGTTAACGGGGTTGGCGTTCATTGAGCGAGCAGAGAATGTTGTGTTCTTAGGGCCTAGTGGCGTGGGGAAAAGTCATTTAGCGATGAGTCTTGGTTATAAGGCGGTTAGTGCTGGTATAAAAACTCGTTTTATTACAGCGGCAGACCTGATGATGCAACTGGCGACGGCCAAAAAACAAGAACGCCTCGAGTCTTATTTAAAGAGAATCGTCATGGCACCAAAGTTGCTTATCATTGATGAGATTGGCTACTTGCCTTTTGGGCGAGAAGAAGCCAGTTTGTTTTTTAATGTCATCGCGAAGCGATATGAACGAGGAAGCGTTATCGTTACAAGCAACTTGCCCTTCTCTCAGTGGTCAGGGGCATTCGCCAATGACACTACGTTGGTGGCGGCATTGCTTGATCGATTACTTCATCATTCACATATCGTTCAAATATCAGGTGAAAGTTATCGACTAAAAGACAAAAAATCGGCAGGTATTGTGCCAACCAATATTGCAAGCAGGACCATGTTAGAAAATAATGAAACGGCCTAGGTGGGTCAGATTTGAATCGGCGTTTTAAGCCCAAAGTGGGTCAGTTTTAAGTCGGCGTTGACAATACAAAGGCAACCAAGGAATATGATAAAGAAGTTTCTGCATTGGAACTGCTATATATTGACCCCTAATGTCGTTCTACTCTCGCTCTAAGACGACTTCAGAACAACGCCCACAGGACGGTTCAACCGAGCAGAAGGACCTTTGGAACTCTCCTAAGGAGACACTATTTAGGTGTTTTATTACTTGTCTTTTATACCGTTCTACCTTCATTTGAATCAAGCGCTTTTTATTTGGGGGTGAATGTCGCCACACTCTCTTCCAAACTGACAGTCATAGGAAAGTTAACAATATTTTCCCTATACCCTGCATCTATCATTTGTGTGCCATAACGAAAAACTTTGATCCAGAAAAGAGCATAAGTCGTACTTCGAGAGGTTTTAAACATTATCTGGAGGCACCATCAACAAACTATCAATATTTGTACCCATAATAGGTCTGTCGCTTCTTACTGCTTGCTCTGATCAAAACGTAGAGTCCTCTCTAGTTACAAGACTAGGAGTCACCTATACAATTAATTCACAAATCCCATTCACTGGGCTAGTTTCGAATTACCACGACAACGGTCAAGTGAAGTATACAAAACCCTACAGAGACGGCAAATTACAGGGACTCCAGAAGAGTTACTTTCGAACTCCAGAGGGGTCCATTGAAAAGGGTCCATTGAAGTCTCAAGCACTTTTTATTGCCGGAAAGAAAGACGGATTTGCTCAGTCTTATCTTGAAAACGGTCAATTGAAATATAGGAAACACTTCAGCAACGGAAAGCAAGACGCTTTTCAGCTCACTTACCGCACAAACGGTCAATTGGAATCTAAGAAACACTTCAGGGATGGAGAAAAAAGCGGTCTCCAAGAGACTTACCACCAAAATGGTCAATTAAAGATGAAATGGAATCTCAAAGACGGATTAAATGACGGACCTTATTATCTGTACTACAGAAACGGTCAATTGAAGTCTAAAAGGTACTTCATCGACGGAAAGATAAGTCATCCTGTAAAGCGCTACTCCGCAAACGGTGAACTGACTCCTAAGGGACCTTTACCGTAGAAACGATCACTTGAATTCTAATATTTGTTACAAGAACGATGATGTAATAGATATGTCCTACTGTGAGAAATAACTGAGATACCCCTCGGAACTGCCTAGGGTCAGGATTGTGGGGGGTTCCTAACCCCCTTTTTAGTTGGGAGGGGCAGACCTAAACCCCTCCCACCTCAAATACCCTGACACTTCAAAAGTTCTTCTCTTCGGTATAGACTCTAAGTCACTCATTTAGATAAAGTTGAATTAGAGGTGTTTAACTATGAATAACAAAATACCACCACCCATTGTCACTTTGATATGTGGACTGGGTATCTATCTCTCGCGGTCTCTGTTTCCAACATATAATCACACCTCGACCGGTATGATTGGAATGTCATTTTTACTGCTAGGAATAATTACCTTAATCACAGCAGTTTTGTCCTTTAATCGACAAAACACTACTGTTAACCCACTTCAACTTGAAAAAGCATCCTCATTAGTCATCTCGGGTATCTTTAAATATTCTAGAAATCCAATGTACTTAGGAATGCTATTAATTTTGCTATCGATGACAATAAAATTTAATTTTATTGGAGGCATCTTAATGATTTTTGCGTTCATTGCTTTTATTACAAAATTTCAAATTATTCCTGAAGAGATTGTGCTGGAGAGGTTGTTTGGAGACGAATTTACTCATTATAAGAAAAAAACCAGAAGGTGGATTTAGGGTGGATAAAAAAATAAGGTTTTATGAAAGTTTCCATGCAAAATTTTAAAACAAAAAAACTAATTCACTGTTTATTCGGTTACGGTAGATTAGAAAAAAATAATGCATAAAAAGGAGAGAATTATGGAAGGAATGGCAATAATGGGATTTATTTTTGGTTTGGCAGCACTTAGCAAAGTTCTGTTGCTTGAAAAACAGTTGAAAAAAAGGGAGTTCTAGAACAGGACGATAAGAAAGAGTAAATCACTGTTTTATTTAAGTCAGTCACTGTGAAGATGTCCTACTGTGAGAACTGATTTGAGACACCTCTCGGGAGTAACCTGGTGTCAATCCATTTGAAACTGTCACTCGTGGTATTTAAAACCGAAACTAGTAAAGACGATTGGATATTTCTTTAATCTTAACTCCTCTACTCTTTCTTCTCTTTTCCTTTTTAAGATAAAGAAAACCTTTGTGTTAGTCCAACCAGTATCTCGTGCAGTCTTAATGCCATAAGAGTTTAGTTTAGTTGCAATCTTTCTATACCCCAACCCTTCACCATACATAAACTGAATGAGTTTAAAGACAATCGATTATCTCTTGGAATAGGGTTGGTGATATGTAAGGTTGTTGGATTGGGTGGTAATAGAAAATTCTAAAACTACACCCTGTTCAACTACTCCACGGTGACGGATTTAGCCAAATTCCTCGGCTGGTCTACATCTGTACCTTTCAGTAAGGCCACATGATATGAGAGCATTTGAAGGGGAAGGGTATAGATAATAGCCTCAAGACTTTTTGGAATCGGAGGCATATCAATCACGGTAATGCCAGGCTCACTTTTAAAGTTAGCATTGCAGTCAGCAAAAACAAACAACTGTCCTCCTCGAGCGCGTACTTCGTGAAGATTAGACTTAAGCTTGTCCAGTAACGCATTGTCGGGAGCAACGGTCACCACCGGCATGTCTTCGTCAACCAACGCCAAGGGGCCGTGCTTAAGCTCTCCGGCAGGATAGGCTTCAGCATGAATGTAGGAAATTTCCTTAAGTTTTAGGGCTCCCTCAAGGGCAATGGGATATTGTTCGCCACGACCTAAAAATAAGGCATGGTGTTTATTGGCAAATGCCTCTGCCATTTTTTCAATAACCGAATCTAGGGCGAGTACGCGCTGACAAAGCTCGGGAAGCTGATGCAGATTCTTAACCAGCTCAGCTTCCACCTCTGGTGACAACCCAGTATGACGTCCCAGTGCAAGCGTCAAGAGCTGCAGGGCCACTAGCTGTGTAGTAAAGGCTTTGGTCGAGGCCACGCCAATCTCGGGTCCCGCCATGGTCATAAGCGAAATGTCGGACTCTCGGACAAGTGAGCTATTGGCCACGTTGCAAATAGCCAAAAACCCAAGGTAACCGCTTTTTTTGGCTTTATGGAGTGCGGCCAGGGTGTCTGCAGTCTCGCCTGATTGGGAGATACTGACAAATAAGGTTCCCTCGGCCACTGCAACCTTGCGATAGCGATACTCGCTGGCGACTTCAACTTGGCAGGGCACGCCGGCCATGTCTTCAAGCCAATACTTTGCCACTAAGCCAGAATGAAAGCTGGTACCGCAAGCGATGATATGAACGTTCTTTGTCCGGGCAAAAAGACCCTCGGCTTGGTGGCCAAAGATCGCTTCCAAAATATGGTCTTTGCCTATTCTCCCGGCAAATGTATTTGCCAACACGGTTGCCTGTTCAAACATTTCTTTTTGCATGAAATGACGATACTGCCCTTTATCGGCGACTTGATCCGCTTCACTTAGCTGGTGAAGTTCTCGCTGAACTACTTTGCCATTAGCGCTAAATACTGTGTAAGTCTCGCTGGAAAGCTCTACCACATCGCCTTCTTCAAGGTACACAAAACGGTCAGTTACCTGCCGCAAGGCCATCTGGTCTGACGCTATAAAGTGCTCATCTATGCCAACACCAAGCACTAAGGGACTGCCGCTTCGAGCACCGACTATCAGGCCAGGATACTCATCCGATATAACGCCCAATGCATAGGCTCCCTCAAGGCGCGCAATAGTCTTGTTTACCGCGTCTCTAAGGTCTGTGCTGCTGCCAAGGTACTGATGAACAAGATGTGCAATGACTTCGCTGTCGGTGTCGGACTGAATATCGTAGCCCGCCACGCGCAGCTCTTCTCGCAGCGCATCGTGATTTTCAATAATGCCGTTATGTACTACCGAGACACCAGAAGATAGATGCGGGTGAGAGTTTATACTGCTCGGCGCACCGTGGGTCGCCCACCGAGTATGCGAAATGCCGACATTGCCAGACACAAAGTTATCCTTGCAAACAGCCTCTAAGTCCGCGACCTTACCAACGGTTTTACGTGTCTGTAACGAGTTGTCACTATCGAGAATGGAGAGTCCGGCAGAATCATAGCCTCTATACTCGAGCCGATGTAGGCCTTCAATAAGAATCTTATACACATTACGCTGAGCGGTAGCTCCAACAATTCCGCACATTCTTTAATCTCCCTTGTTGTGTTTGGTTGGCCGCTTCCATCCACCAATATTTCGTTGCTTTGCTCGACTTACTGCTAAAGCGTCTTTTGGAACGTCGCCCGTGAGGGTGGATCCCGCGCCGACAAAACCTCCGTCGGCAACTGTGATTGGCGCCACTAGAGTGCTATTGGAGCCAACAAACACATTATCACCTAAGGCGGTTTTATGTTTATTGGCGCCATCATAGTTACAGGTAATCGTGCCCGCGCCAATATTCACATTTTCACCCAGCTCGGCATCCCCAACATAACTGAGATGATTAATTTTGCTGCCTTTGCCAACCTCTGTGTTCTTAGTCTCAACAAAGTTACCGATCTTTGTGTCGCTGCCAAGAACAGTCCCGGGGCGCAGCCGCGCGAAAGGGCCCACTATGGCACGGTCTCCCAGGATTGACTCTTCAACAATCGTGTTCGCTTTAATCTCAACACCGTCACCGAGAGTACTATTAATAATTATGCAATTGGGTCCAATGGATACGCCACTGCCGATCACCACGCTACCTTCAAATACGCAGTTAATATCAATAAAGTTGTCCGTGCCGGCGGTCAACTCACCGCGCTGATCGAAACGCTCTGGATCGGCAAGGGTTGTGCCCGAGGACATTAATATTTCTGCTTGCTGCCTCTGGTGCGCTCGTTCTAATTGGCTTAATTGAATTCTGTTATTCACACCTTCTACCTCAGTGGCCGACTTAGGATGAACACTGCAAACCTCAACACCATTATCTCGTGCAATAGCGATTAGGTCAGTCAGATAATACTCTCCCTGAGCGTTGTTATTGGTTATTTGTGGCAACCAGTCCTTTAACTGCCAGGCCTCTAAGGCTAATACTCCGGTATTGACCTCAGTAATTTCTAGCTGTTCAGCTGTCGCATCTTTTTGTTCGATTATAGACGCTATTGCACCATCTTGGCCGCGAACAATCCGCCCATAGCCGTCTGGTTGGTCAAGATGGATAGTCAGCAAGCCCATGGACCGATCAGTTACTGCATTTAAAATGTCGTTGATAGTGGACGGCAGTATAAGCGGAACATCGCCATATAAAACCAATACTTTACCCTGATCACTTAGATGGGGAACAGCCATCTGGACTGCATGGGCAGTGCCAAGTTGGTCCTTTTGTTGTACAAAAATATGCTCAGTATTGGCAAACTCTTGCTCGACCTTTTCCGCGCCGTGACCCGTGACTATGATCCTTTTTGCCCCGGCGATGGTCGCTGTCGCTGCCACCACATGGCTCAGCATTGAGCGGCCGGCCAATTTATGTAGCACTTTCGGCAGCGCAGAACGCATTCGCGTTCCCTTGCCTGCGGCTAGGATGATGATATTGGTTTTAGTCATAGTGGTATCAATTACAATCTAACTTTAATCGCTGATTCATTACTTTTACGGTACTGTGAATGAGACCGGAACTCAAGCCCATTATATCTCTTATGTATACAGCATCGCATTGCTTTTCGGTTTTAAGCCCTCTTTTACGGCCGGTAAGCGCGGGATACTCATTCGTCACTTTTCTGTGCGGCTCTTCTTGAGTTACGCAATGCCTAAGTTTCCCAAGTCTTTCCAGAGCGTAGTAATCTCGGCTCTTCTGGCGATGCTGTCTGCTGCAAGAATCTAGATGCCGGCTCCAACAGAAATAACTAGATTATGCCATGCGACGACTCTTCGTAAGCTAGCTCTACCAGAGGTCGGAACAGGCTTTTAATGGCTATAGTTGGCAACAACACCAATGACATCGCAGGATAGGTCGATGGGATCGCCACTAAAAGAGTAAAGAATTCACTCAAACAAGGATAGTCGAGATAGCCTATTGGCTGCTCGCAAAGGATCAATGATTGCCGATAAACTCATCATTGAAGATTCAGGCAGCACGAGGATTGATACTTTAGCTGTTTGTTTGTTTGTTTTGCAACATTGCGTAGATTGCCAATTATGTTTCGTATATTGTAGTGCTTTCCTTGCTGGTTTTGCCAAACTATTAAACTATCAACAATCACTTAAATTTCTGAGGCGACTCATGCCATTAAATATCAATACTAACGTTTTTATCACCTGTGCCGTTACCGGCTCGGGCAGCAGCCAAGATCGCAGTTCCGAGGTGCCTCGCTCGCCAAAACAAATTGCAGATAGTGCGATTAGGGCCGCTAAGGCTGGGGCGGCCGTTGTGCACTGCCATGTGCGTGACCCAGAAACAGGGGTGGGTTCAAGAGACCCTAAGCTCTACCGAGAGCTCACTGAGCGGATTCGTGATTCAGCTACGGACGTGGTGCTAAATCTGACTGCGGGAATGGGAGGTGATGTGGTTTTTGGCCCCTCATCGGCACCTTTGCCATTGCAAGAGGGCACGGATATGGGCAGCGCTGAAAGCAGGATCGCGCCTATGGCCGATTGCTTGCCTGAAATATGCACTTTGGATTGTGGCACGATGAATTTTGCAGAAGCCGACTATGTAATGACCAACACCCCCGGCATGTTGCGCGCTATGGGCACCATGATGACTGAACTGGGCATTAAGCCTGAGATTGAGGCCTTTGATACGGGGCATCTGTGGTTTGCAAAACAATTAGTGGAAGAGGGCGTTCTCGATAGCCCGGCGTTAGTACAACTTTGTATGGGAATTCCTTGGGGAGCTCCTAATGATCTGAACACCTACATGGCGATGGTGAATAATGTGCCTGATGATTGGACTTGGTCCTCTTTCTCGATAGGTCGCAGTCAAATGCCGTACGTTGCGGCTTCGGTTTTGGCTGGCGGCAATGTGCGCGTCGGCTTGGAAGATAATATCTGGTTAGAGAAAGGCGTACTTGCGACTAACGAAGCGCTAGTTCAAAGAGCAGTCACTATTATAGACGCTATGGGTTCTAGCATTATGACTCCGCAGCAGGTGCGCGATAAGTTAGGCCTAACTAAAAGAGCACCGCGATGATTGAGCCGAATGTCTCCTCAAAGGCTTCCCTTAACAAGAGAATGCAGTTCGCCGTCATTGGCGGCGGTGTTATCGGTGGTGGCTGGGTCGCTCGTTTTTTGCTGATGGGCTTTGATGTTAATGTTTTTGACACAGACCCCGAGGCGAGGAGGAAAATAAACGAAGTTCTTGAAAATGCACGTCGATCGCTGCCTGGTTTGTACGAGCATATTTTGCCCCAAGAGGGGCGGCTTGTATTTTGTTCAAGCATCGCTGAGGCTGTTAGTAATGCCGCTTGGATAAGCGAAAGCATTCCTGAGCGTTTAGATATTAAACAATCTGCGTATGCAGAAATACAGTCACACTGCCCGGAAGATGCGATTATTGCATCCTCCACCTCTGGCTTTAAGCCGTCGGAATTGCAACAAAACGCCTCTCGTCCACAGCAAATTATTGTTGCGCACCCCTTTAATCCCGTTTACTTGATTCCCTTAGTCGAGCTAGTCGGAAACCCGCAAACAACTAAACATGCCGCAATGGTGTTGTCTCAACTAGGGATGCATCCCTTAAGAGTGCGTAAAGAAATTGATGCTCATATTGCCGATCGCTTGTTGGAAGCGGTTTGGCGGGAAGGGCTGTGGCTAATTAATGATGGTATTGCTACCACCCAGGAAATTGATGATGCCATTCGCTATGGCTTTGGTTTGCGGTGGGCACAGATGGGCATGTTTGAGACTTATCGAATAGCCGGCGGTGAAGCTGGCATGGCGCACTTTATCCAACAGTTTGGTCCTGCCTTAAAATGGCCTTGGACCAAACTCATGAATGTACCAGATCTCACTGACGAGCTAATCAACAAGATAGCCAGCCAATCTGATCAGCAGTCTGGACAGTATTCGATCAGAGAGTTAGAGCGTATCCGCGACGACAATTTGGTTGCCATGATGAGAGCATTAAAGGTTAAGGATTGGGGGGCAGGTAACTTACTAAATAAGGTTGACCAAACCCTTAGTGTCGAAACGGAATTGCCCACTGTACCAACAGGTCTCGGTGAGGCTGTTCGAACCACACACCGCGTTATCCCTTCTAGCTGGGTAGATTACAACGGGCATATGAATGACAGCCACTATGGCGAGGTGTTCTCTAAGGCCAGCGATGTGTTGTTGCTTGGTATAGGCGCTGATCAAGAATACGTTGCTCGGGGGTACGGCTATTTTACGGTTGATCTGCAAATTAGTTACCTCTCCGAATGTCTAGCTGGAGAAGTAATTACCGTTTTTACTTCGATCATGCTAGCCGATGGCAAAAAACTAAAGCTATCCCATGAGATGAAAAATTCCCAAGGTGATATTTGTGCAACCTGTTCGCAGTTCCTGCTGCACGTTGATTTGAAGTCTCGCAAATCTTGTCCGCCAATGGACTCCGTTGCCGCCGCTGTGGCGGGATTGAATTAGACAATCTGCCCATCAAGGAAATAATAATGAACTCATCTAAGCTCATTCCAACGCCTGACAACTTTTATTGGCCACCCAGCCAGAACATTACATCCGCTAAGATCGCCGACAATGCGGTGATGCTCCGGTGGGACAATGACCAACACTCTAAACTGCATCCTTTGTGGTTGCGAGACAACTGCAGCTGTGCCCTTTGCCTGCATCAGGTTACTAGAGAAAATTTAGTAGATTTGCGCGATATTCCTGAAGATATTCAAGCCGCCTCTGTTGAGATTGATGCCGAAGGTGCGCTTTGTGTAACCTGGTTAGACAGCGGCCATGTAAGTCGCTTTAATCCCGCCTGGCTTTATGCCAATAGCGGCCTTCAATCAGCGTCCCCTATAAGTGCTGCGTTGTGGGGTACTGCGCAGTTCTCTGAACCGCCGACTTTTTATGCCGATAATGGCCTGATCAGTGACGAACTTTTACATGAGGTCCTTCTGTCCGTGTGCCATCACGGAATAGCACGCCTGAGAGACTTGCCCACGGATATACAACTCGTTGAAGACTTTGCCCTACGTATAGGCCCCATCCGCGAGACCCATTTTGATCGAATTTTCGACGTTATCTCAAAGGCCGACGGTGACAGTAATGCCTATACCAGCGAAAACCTAGCCGCTCACACTGACATCCCGACACGAGAATCGCCCCCCGGGATACAAATACTTCACTCACGAGTTGCCGAGGCCAAAGGCGGCGAAAGCTTGATGACTGACGGGTTCAAAGTGGCACAAGATATTGAACAAGAATTCCCTGAGTATTATAAGACACTTACTTCCACAAAATGGTGTTATGCAAATCGCGCAGGACCCAAGGACTATCGCTGGGAGGCGCCAACCATTGGTTTAGATGATCAAGGGAAGTTGCTAGAAATAAGAATGCTTCCATTTTCTCGAGCGCCACTGCAAGGAAGCTTCGAGGACATCCAGAACGCCTATGCCGCTTTAAGATGCTACATGGAAAAAGCCAACTCTCCAAAATATCAAATGAGCTTTCCTTTTAGGGCGGGTGATCTCATTATTTTTGACAATCGCCGTATCTTACATGGCCGCGCAAAGTTCTATCCAAGCACCGGGGATCGGGCACTGCGCGGTACATACCTTGATCGAGATGATGTGTTGTCTAAAATTCGACAGCTTGAACACCAATTTTTATTAGATAGCTAAAGAAGGGTATTACGAACAAAAAAAGGACCAACTGCACCGGCAGTTGGTCCCCACGCTTATTAGACGTCCTTAGATATTAGAAGTGCTTAGAAAAACGTAGGCCAACCGTGCGCGGTCGAGCTCGCACACCGTAGTTCTGAGCTCCACAGGTTCCCGCGGCACACTGGCCAGTCAGGTACAATGGGGCATCCTCATCCGTTGCGTTCTTGATGAAAAGGTCAAGGGAGTAATTCCCAGTCGCTATACCCGCACTCAAGTCAAGGAAGGTATTAGCCGGCACATCGCCACGAATAGCGTTGTCACTCTGATCCATATCGGACCCGCGCTCACCCTCATAAGAAAGAGCTCCCTGCAGATGGGAATCATAGCCACCTAACTGGAAGCTATACCGAGCAACTAAATTACCTTTAAATTCTGCAGTGACGGGTAGCGCTGTTCCTGCTGGCGCCAGAATCTTTTTCACAGAGCCATCAGCATTATAGTTAGCGTAATCACTCAGTAGCTCAGAATCGATAAAGGTGAATGAACTTGAAATCCTCCAATTGTCAGTGGGAACCCACAGTAATTGCCCTTCCAAGCCTAACACTTCTGCAGAGGGTCCATTGGCAACCTGAGTGATAGCATTGGCCCCTGCGAATGAAATTTGGAAATCATCCCACTCCTCTTTGAACACCGCACCATTGAACTGTAGGGTATTGTCCATCCACTGGGTCTTCCAGCCTAACTCCCAGTTAGTCAAGAAATCAGACCTGTAGTTACCCGCAGAAGGTGAACGGTTGATACCGCCGGGACGGTAGCCCTCTGACCAGGTGCCATAAGCCATATGGTCGTCTGAAATCTGCCAGGTGAGATTGACACGACTCACGTTTTCACTTTCCTTAATGCCTTTGTCAACATTGAGGCAAGGTTTGTCTTTGTAATCAGTCTGCACCGCACACTTAATTTCGCCATTTCCAGACCATCCTGCTTGATTAAAGCCCATACCAAAACCAAAGAACCCTTTCACCGTTACTTCCGGTTTAAAGAAGCGTGCACCAACAGTCAATTCAAGGTCATCGGTAATGTCATAGCTGAGGCTACCAAAAATCGCCTCGTCCGAGTCTTCTCGGTCCAGACTACTCATATAGACAGTGTCATTGTTCCGCGGATGCGGATTATCCTGATTCATTTCCATCACATCGGCCAGCCCATCGACCTTCCAGCGCTGCTGAAAGTCATGTGTCTGGTTCTGATAGAAAAGCCCGACCAAGCCACGCAATCGGTTTTCTTGTGGAGAGCTGATTCTCAGTTCATGACTGGTCTTTTTGTAGCCGTCATCATTCTCGTAGCGAGCGCCGCCCATTACTCGAGCACCAACGTCGCTACTATTAAAAGGATCTGGTACAAACATATTCGCCGCAGCGCGATCAGCGTAAGTAGCCCCAGGGACAGGATTGGCAAAATGTAGGTCAGAGTAAAACCCACTAGTGTAAGCCGTGTCATACCAGTAGGAGTAATCACTGTAATCGAAGGACGCGTCTACTTCACGATCAAGATAAGACGCTGCATAGCTGACATCAAAATTGCCAATGCTGCCCTCGATGGTCAATCCTAATTGCGTCCATTCATCATCGGTAAATTCATCTTGAAAGTGAGTAACCTGATTCCTGCCCGAAACAAACGAACTGAGATCTTCACCCCATGAGCCTCGACCCTCCGACTTTTGGTACATTGCCTGAGGCGTTACCGTCCAGTTGTCATTCAGATCAATACGCAGTGAGGCGCGAGCGCCAACGGTATCCATGGTGTTGTAATTGTCTTCTGCGGTCGCCTCGTTAGTAACGGTGATATCATCGGCTGTTGTACTACCTACTCCCGGAAATGTGCGACTGCCGAGAACATTATCAATATAGCCCGCGTCACTGCGCTTCCAGCCCACTAGC
>Ga0222691_1000215_pt1 | contig 23301 bp, 49 predicted proteins | sample AntAcemetage1237_FD_179839 | JGI IMG/M metagenome (GOLD analysis project Ga0222691, IMG submission 179839) | Saline water microbial communities from Ace Lake, Antarctica - #1237 | ecosystem: Environmental > Aquatic > Non-marine Saline and Alkaline > Saline | place: Antarctica: Ace Lake... | reverse complement strand
AACGTGTCATTGACAAAATAATGAGGGGCATTGGGGTTGTCGTAAACGGTGTTTTCTAATTCAATTATTTCATCGTCAACACAAATTACTCCATCACCAAAATTATACACAAACAAATCTCTTGTCCCCTTGCTGTAAACAGAAAAAATAATTGTAGAATGAAGTTCATTTAAATTCAGATTCAAAATTTCACTAACCTCTTTTAATCTTTTATAAAACTTCAACATCACACTCCTTGCTTCAAAAGAAGGTATGTCTTCTAGAGTTGCGTTGTTTCTAAAAGTTTGCTTGAAAATCTTTGCAAATAAAGTAGATGCAAAATGAGACTCAACACCAGAACTACAGCCATCCAATATAACTCCGTAATGATACTTGTCGTTTTGAAACTCAATTGCAAAATCTTCGCAAAAAGTTTCATGATCTTCTCCTCTCCGTATTCCTAATTGTGTTATAATTTCCATGTCTTAATTTTAGTATCCAGTATGACTTTTAAAACCACTCTCGCCTGATGTGAAATACCTCTCCACTTCAAGATTACACTCAGCCAATAATATCAACTCTTCTTTAGAGTCTGACCCACATATCCATTTCCCTTGGTGAATGAAACCTTTAAACCACGGAGGTCTTTCTATCTCTAGTTTTAACTTTCTACTTTGAGGATTAATTGGAACTGCTATCATAGACAGAGTGTTTGTCGGATGAGCAGAAGGTAATATAATAAATCTTAAATCAGGATATCTTTCATGTACGATTTCTTTCCAAGAAAGAAACTCAGGAAGAATAGCATATCCTTCTTTAATTTCAACTATACTGTCAAATCTTTCTGAATCTTCTATTTGCTTCTTAGCTGATTTTATTGTACTCTCTAAAACCATCGAAATCAAATCCGCAGCTAAAAGGAAACTTTTCTTTTGCTCTGAATGATCCTTTAAATCTTTAGTGTTATACATTGAAACGATATTTGAAAGAGACTGAATATTAACCTCCCCAGCAACACAGTTTCCTTTTAAAGTATAATCACTATCGCTATCGAAAGCATCGATTCCTTTTATAAGTTTTTCATCTACTCGCTTCCAAATATCATCTAAACTCTTATGCTCTCCAATGCATTCTGTAATAGCCTTTCTTCCATATTCCTTCCAAAGAAGACCAGCACTAGCATAAGGGAATCCATCTTCTCTTAGAATAAATTCTTGGTGGTGATCAAATCTTAATTGAGATGGGTCATCTATTCTTCCTATGTCAGCAACAATCTCACCAATAGGAAGGTTTGACATATCAGTTAACCTCTCTAACTCTGTAGCAACTTTAGCTAACCTACAAATAGCAAACCCTGCTATTTCGTCACAGTGAAAAAAACCTGCGTGTGTATTATACTTCATTTGTTTTGATTTAAAAAAAAGCCTATAGAACATCTATAGGCTTTTAATTTTCTATTATAAGTTCAATCTCTTAATTTAAAATAATGCCCTTTTATGTTAATCTAGTAGAGTAAATAAATTATTATCTATTGCATAAAGTAGCTGAATAAAATATCTAGGGTTTGTTATCTCAACTGAAGTAATTGATTTAGAGTTATAGCCATTTCTAACTCGTATTATTTTAACCTCTAAGGTATTTAGTTTCTTTATTTGATTACTATTCACGTTAAAGTAAGCAGAACCATCACAATTAAAGTCATTCCATGAATTAAGAGTTATTTTACTGTCATCTTCAAATAACATAATTATTTGATTATCCTCAACGCAACCACCTAGACCTATTAATTTAGCAGTAATAAACCCAAATTCCCCATCTGTAAGGTGAATAGATATTTTAGACCCTTTTGTTTTAGCTTCATTGGCTACTACCAAATCATGAGCAGGCATGTAATAGGTCTTATCCTCCATTACATCATCCCAATAATAAATGTATGAACTATCAGTTTGTGCATATATGTTTATAGCCCCTAAAAATATTGCTATTATTAAAATATATTTTTTCATTGTTTAATTATTTTTTTGTATTTCAAGTTTAAGTTAAGCAACCATATTGCTTTCTTTTATTCTTTATTATCTGTAGATATGAATACTATAACGTTTTTATTCTAATTTTAGAAATCTGGAATTCCTTGACCTGAACTCACAGAAGAGATTGACGTTGAAATGAAAGTAATCATTTTTCTAATATCTTCTGACGAATCAGAAGCAGTAGCTACATGATCAAAATCCATCTCTTTAGCTGCTGACCTGAAAACTGAGTCTTCTCCTAATCCTAAAAGAATTGTTGTGAATGAAGCAAAATTTCTCTCTTCTTGCTTTAATCTTACCAACTCAGCTTTAATTTTAGATGAAGAATCAGACTGAGAATCATTATCATCTCCATCTGTCAATACAAATAAAAGAGTTTTACAGTTAATCCCTGAGTCCTCACAATCCTCTCTATACTGTAGAGCGTTTGAAAGACCTTCTTTTACTGCGTCATACATAGCAGTACACCCTCTTATTGAGCTACCGAAGTCAACATCTCCAAGCTCAGAAATAGGCTGAAACCCCGTATGAGTTTCTATAACACTATTAAATTCAATTCTAGAAATAAGTAACTTTTCAGCTATATGAGTTCCTTTGAAATAGTTGATAAACTCGCTGTAAGCTTTGTTAAGAGCTTCTTTGTTTTTTCTCATAGACAATGATACATCTATTGCCATTACGACATTGATCACCTCATCTGCCGCTAATTCTTCAGGGTCAAAGTTACCGAACTCTAAACCTGTGTTTAATTGTGAAAATTCCATTTTTTATTTTTAAAGGTAAATAATTTTAAGCCAATACTGACTTATTGATATCAGCATCTACAGAAGTAGTAAATCTAACTCCAGCTGCTTTTGCATCGTCATAAATCTTCTGCGCACGATCCATAACATCAGGAGAAGCATTTACACTGCTCATACAATCTTCCAAAATAACTATTTTAGATGCAAGTTGAGGAGCAATCTCTAAAGCTTGCTTAAGAGTGTTTACTACACAATAATCTCTTGCTTGACCACATATGTAAACATTTGTGAATTCACTCAAAAGTGTAAGAAGCCTTGTGTTTGCCTGAGTTGACTGATCTCCTTCCATTGGAACATTAGCTCTGAAAGCTCCGAAGTGTTCCGTATATGGGTTTGATCCTTTGGTAACTTTTTGTTTCCAAGATTTATGGGTAAGTTCCCAAGATTCTACTGCTTGTAATATGTCTTCTTGGATTGACCATCCAGTTCTTCCGACAATACAGTGTTCTGGCCAAATAAAGTGAGGAAACTCACCATTATCTTCAAGGCTACTCACATAGTCTCTAGACCTTTTCGGGTCTTTATTGGCGATATACGTACCATTATCGATATCCTTTAAGGTTATCATGGTATAAGGAGATATATTCTCTCCTGAAGCTGTTCTCCACCAAGAAGGGTGAGAGATGTCTAGAACATCATGTGAATCAAGAGTCATCGCAACTAAATCGATATCTTCTTTGTTTTTCATGATGAAATCGGCTGTTCTTTGAGAGTCCTCCACAGCACCCTGAACGAATAAAGCTCCGTCCGGGTTGGTGAAATCACGCTGGCAATCTATAAGTAAGATGCAGTTTTCTTTTCTTTTTTTCATTGAAAATTGTTTTTATTGTTTTTATTCACCTAAGACTTATTAAACGAACAAAAACATCATTTGTTACATTTTTTTGGACTTAAAAAGGAAGTTCGTCATCTTCGTCTGTTCCTGCTGAGTCTTGAGGAGACTGAGTTCCTTGAGGAGCTTGGTTTCCTTGAGGCTCTTGAGACGTTCCAGATTTCTCAATTTTCCAACCTACTAAACTGTTGAAATATTTATCTACACCATCTGGATTTGTCCACTTTCTGCCTCTTATATTTACAGACACCTCTACATTATCACCTACTTTGTAGGTATTAAGCATATCACACTTATCTTGTGTGAATTCTATAAGAATTTCTTGAGGATACTTATCCTGTGTTTCAATTACCAAATCTCTTTTTACAAATTTATCTGAAACCTGATTTGCTTCACCCAGAACTGTGATAGATCCTATTACTGTTACTTTTTCACTCATTTTATTTATTATTTATTTGTTTTTTTTTATTTGTTTTTTCTATTGCTTTACCCTGTTCTAACAGTCCTTCTATATCAAATCCCCATTCTTTGAACTTGTTAACTACATTATAATTGTTTGAGTAAACATCTCTATTCACTGAGTAGTACATATATCTAAACGAATCATTTTCTACGCAACAATTAACCGTATATGATTCAGGGTTATGATTAAATGTTTCCCTTGGTTTATCAAAATGCGTTGTCTTATAGTCAGAGTTTGACACATAAAAAAGCCTAGCCAACTCAACCAAAGGAATAAAGTTTTCTCCATTATGCTCTATTTCCTCCACTAACTGAGAGAAAGGACGTAGATGTAGTAGGCACTTATTAAAAGCCCAAGGAGTTATGTCTTCTGATAGATAAACTCCATTAGTAGATAACCCTTGCATAACCCCGTCTGATATAGGACTGTCATTGTCTGACATTTTACGAACCATTACATTATGACCTAAGTAATGTTTGAAGTGTTTTAATTCTAATTCCATTGTGGGTACAAATATATCAATTAAATTTTAATTTTATCAACCTTAATGATATAAGTTGGATTAATAAATCTGTTTTGAGACTTACAATAATGCTCTTTGTGTAAAAAGCACTCAATTTCTGAGTCAAAGTTTTCATGTGAATTTTCAGTTAAAGACTTTCTATCTTTAGAGCTTATTTTAGTGTAAACCAAAAACTGATTATCAGGATTAAACCTGCTATGAAACAAAGCGCATAGGTCGTTTTTTATATCAAAACAATCAAGCTCTGTAATCCATTTAAACGCTTCCTTCCTCTCTGTTTCAGTCATGTCTTTGTAATGGACATTTATTAAACTCTCAAAAAAACAAGAACGAGCTATAGGTTGTGGTGGAACACATGATTCCGCCAAAAACATTAATTCAAAAAAGTCTATTTTAAACATATATTATTTTTTAATTTTATTAAAACTCTCAGAGTTTTTCAAAGCTTTTAATACAGCTTTATCTTTCTCACTAATCTCTGTAGGAATGTAGACGCTCAAATGAACCATTATATTTCCTCTTAAAAGAGAATTGTGGTTTGTAGGTAAACCCTTTCCTTTTAAAGAAAGGACTGCATCACTTTTAGTTCCAGAAGCAATTTTTACTTTAGCTTTTCCTCCCTCTAATAATGGGATTTCTATTTCTGTTCCTTCAATAAATTCTTGGAAAGTTAATTGCTTCTTATAAATCAAGTCACTTTCATCCCTAATAAAATCAGAGTGAGGTCTGACTACAATTTGTATCACCAAACCACCAGCTTCTCCGCCATGACCTCTAGAGTAATGGCCTCCTTTTCCTTTTACAAACCTATCTCCTTCTTTAGCTCCAGTTGGGACTCCTAAATTAGGTTGGTAAGTTTGCGTAGAACCATTTGCTAACCTCCTAGTAACAGATCTGTTAAAAACACTTCCTTTGAGGACTTCCTCTAAACTAATAGCAAAAGTAACCACTATGTCAGCTCCTTTCTGAAAGATGTTTGAGTTTTGCCTAAACATATTCATAAAATCATTCATCATAGGATCGTCACCCCCATAATGCCCGAACTGACCAAATTGACTTGCTCCGTCATATTCCGACTTCTTTTTAGGGTCAGACAAAACATCGTAAGCCTGAGAAATCTCTTTAAACCTATCAGAAGCATCTGCGTCTCCTTGGTTTTTATCTGGATGATATTTCACAGCCAATTTTCGATAAGATTTCTTGACCTCTGCCTCTGAAGCGTCTTTAGAAACCCCTAATGTTTCATAATGACTCTTCATAAGTGTTTCCAGCCTAATAAGTAACCTGCATCTAAAACTGGTATTCTAGATGATTCGGGGTCGCCCACTTGACATCTAACCATTTTAATCCCACTCCCATCACTCACAGACACAGCACCCTCATCAGTAGATGCACACTGAACTGGAACAGAAGCTTTCTTCCCATGATGGTCACGAGCATACATTCCATTCTCAAGTTTCATTTCAACTTGCTTTACATACAAAGGTCTTTCGTGAATCACAAAACACTCAGATTTAGTTCTGTAAATGTTTTCACTTGCATAATTAATCGTTTCTTCAGTAGTCATTTTCTTATTTTTTTGATGAACCAAAACCAAAACTAAGACCTCCAACACCTATTAGAAAACCAAAGTCATACCAACCACCTGTATTATTACAAGCGTACACTGCAATATCATCAGAGAACAAGCTTCCGATAAAAGAAAAAAGTGTAATTATTCCGTGCCAAAGTCCACTAAAAAAACCATAAGGATCACTTACTACGACATCAGCTTGGTCAGCACATGAAGAAGCTATTGTTAATATTAGGAGTAATCCTAATATTATAAAGACTGTTTTTAATTTCATTATTGTGTATTTAATTTCTCCAAATATACGAAATTATTTCTTTTAAAGGAAAAATACGTATATTTAATTGAAAGAACAGAACCTATGAAAGAAGACAAGGTATTAAGTGAAATTTCTAAAATTATAAAAGAAAAAATAACTAGCAAAGAGAAGAAGGTTAAGTCAGTAATCAATATGGACAAACTTGCTAAATACGCTGAAGGTATATCTTTATTAGATGTAGATTATGGAGTCACTTACGTCAACGAGGAAGACAATAAGATTTGTATTAGCCTTGGAGACTCAAACCCATTTGACACAACAATGCTAGAAGATCAAATCCCATACAACGTGACGGATGGTTACAAAAATGCTGAAGAAATAAAACTAGAGATAGACTGCGAGTTTATCCCTTCTGAAATTTCAAAAGAGAAAGGTAGTTGGAAAATGTGGAAAAAAGGAAAATGGATTAACTGTTAACGCCTCACCTCAATAAACTCTGGAGCTACAGACTTACAGAGATAAACTCCATTCTTGGATATAAATAACTCAACCCCTGAATCAATCAGCCCTAAAGTATCAATTTCAAGAATCACAGGACTACCTCTCCTTGAACCTACTTTAATAGCAGTTTCATAATTGGGACTTAAATGCACATGGTTTCTACTCATAGGACTCAACCCTTCTTTCATAATAGAGGAAACAAATCTTTCTACAGTTCCATGATACAATTTATTAGGAGCTTCAGTAACTATGTCATAATCCATTTTAACATCAAAACTATGCCCTTGACAGGCTCGAACCCATTGACGCTCTTCATCTAGCTCATAGCGACCTTTATCGTCATCTAAGACAATTTTTCTAAGCAAGTTTAGACTAACTCCAGCTTTGACTATAAAAGACCAAGGAATCCACCCTCCATCTCTAACCTCAGAAATATCACACACTAATTCAGGCTTATGCCTTAACCATAAAGCTAAACGTTTTGATTTGCTCTTTTGATCTTTTGATCTTACAGTTGTTTTTGATTCCATTTATGATTTATGATTTAAAACCAAATTGACCAAGTAAGGTGAGGTTTTGAGTCACAACCGCATATGTCAATTGAATAGTTGATTGCTTTTTTTAAAAGTTCTTTCGGAGCTTCATTGCATGCTACTTTTTTTTTAGGGAATTGATAGTAAAACGATCCTTGAAATCTTATTTTACCATCTATATTATAAGAATCCATATGATGAACACAAACCCCCTCAGGAATTAATTCCTCCATAAAACTAAAATCCCCTTCACAAGATTCTTGATGTTTTTCAAACATTTAACCTATTTGTCATCTGTTTCTTTTATTTCTAAGCGTGATTGTTAAGGTACGGTCACGTAAATTCATATAAATTGAAAGTACCATAATCAAAAAACCTGTGACACATGGAGAAATCCAAGCGTAGTCACTTATTGTTATAAATAAAATAGTAGACAATGTGATTAAGACTCCAATCAACATTACATGTATAGGCTTTAGTTTCATTTTAGATAAATTCTTGTTCTATTTTATTCAATTTATATATTTCCCAATCCTCAAGTATTTCATCTTTTTCATCTTTAGGAATTCTGAATTGGGATTCATTGCTTATCCATTCTAAAAACTCTTTTTGATTACTGAAATCATTCGGGATTAATGATTTGTTTTCTTCAAGAGCCGAAAATTTTACTTCAAGATCTGCAAGTCTTTCTAACCGCCTCAACACATCTGACTCAAACATTGTATGACCATTCTCTGTGAACTTATTATCTTTTTTGTTGTATTTGTATTTGGTCATTTATTTTGTCTTTAAGGCTTAGTCAATACTACTAGTGCAAAATGCGACTCAGTTATACAAGTCTCAAGAATTGTATGTTCAGGGAAAGATTGTATGCATTCATTTAAAAATTCAAATGTTTTAATTGCTTTTTCGTCAAACCCTTTAGTTAATGCGATAGTCACTACATTTTCATGAACTAACTTACAAGTCTTCACTTGACCGTATTTACTTAATTTTTCTGTTATTGTCATTGTTATTGTCAACTGTTTGATTAAATTTCTCTTCTAAATTTATACTTTTTTGCTTTGATAAATTTTTGATGATTTTCGCTTATGCTTGAGTGTTCAATAGTGTCTATTACATCCCAGCCTTCATTACTCAGAAAATATAACACTTTATCTATTTTTCCAAATTCAGTGCTACTAAATTCAATTTCTGTAAATAATTCCATTTCAGTTGTTTTATTTTTTAATTATCTAACCACTTTATCATTTTATCAAAACTACTTCTGCAACCAATTAAACCAAATAAAATAGCAATTGGATGACAAACTATGAATTTAATAATATATATTTTATCTTTTTTCGTCATGCTTTTTTTTGACAAACTCATCTCCAATTAAAAGAGTTAGCCTTTAACATTTTTTGCAAATTATGAGAATCCCTCATGTCTTTCTAATACTTTCTAAGATTTCTTTTCTATTATTACCATCAACTTTAGGAAATATATTGAAACTTCATGTCGCAAATATAAGGACATTAGAACCAATATCGACTTCTATTGCTTATTTTTTAGGAGATTGCCCAGAACCCTTGCTTTCGTTCAGCATGTCATAAATCTTAGATTTACTAATATTTAACTGATTTGCAGTGTTGACAACATGATTGTTGTTTGCGTTCAATTGATTTTGAATTATGATGCTCTCATAATCATCTAAAGATGCACTTGAATTTATTGCCATGTAAACAGTCCCGTCTTTTTCAATTGTAGGAACTCTTCTTGAAGATTCAGTAAGTAATGTTTTTTTCTGGTGTGACATAATATATTTTACTATAAATATATTCCAAAATTAGGAAACCAATGTTAAAATTCAATTTTCTTAGAGAGAGATCGATTTGAAAACTCTTTAAAATCAGTTGTTTCTAAAATTATAAACTCTTTCATATCATTCGGGATGATTAAATCATAATCATCTGAAGGCAACTCCATTTCCATTTTAACCATTGGTATTGAAATGAAATTATCAATCTCCCAAGTTAATCCTTCATTTACGTTACATTTCCTTATAAACCTATCCTTTGTAATATAAGAATATGCTATACTCACCTTTTCAAGAAACTTTGTCTTTGTAATAGACTCCTCAAACTCGTTGTACCCTATTTTCCCCTCCTCTCTTGGAGTTTTTATTGTAAGATGATATTCTGTTCCATTTGCATACTGAGACTCTCTTACACGCTTAAAAACACCATCTTCTTCAAAGTAGTACTGACCTATTGTTCTATCAAACATTATATCTTTAGGAGTAGACTTCATCAGCCAACTTCTTTCTATTTCTAATTCACTTTTCATTTTATGTAAATTTCACAAGGCATAAAAAAAGCCTAAGTCAGACTTAGGCTTTTTTACTAAACATTTAAAGATTACTCTTTTTCATCACTAAAGATTTGACTCTCTCCATCAGAACTTTTAATAGTATCTGTTTCGAGTTCAGTTATAACTCTAGGGAAATTACCAGCTCTAATTGAAGTTGTTACTTTTACCTTTTTATAATAAACCCTATTAGGTTGAGGTTTTATTTTTTTTGGTAAATGATAAATATCAACTTCTACTTTTTTTATTTCCGATGTTAACGTACTTTTTCCGTACTTGTAATGAACCCAACTAGCTGAATACACAGCCCCTGTTAAAAGCACTACTAGCAAAAAGTAAGAAAAAATTATTATTCCTTTTTTCATGTTCTTATGTTCCTGTTATTGTTGTTAAAAAAAAAATTAAAAGGCGCTGCGTAGTGTAGGGATTTTGAGTTAAGGTACTCAATTCTGCCTAAGGCAACCAGACGCTCACTTTATTCCCAAACCTTTTAAAATAAAATTAGTTAGAATATGGCTGATCCCATAAATCTTCCGTATAGAAAGAGAAATTTCCAACATTTCCATTTGTATCTGTATCTCTACCGCTTCTAGAGTCCATGTAAGAATGTTGAGCTGACGTGAAAATTAAATTAAAAACAGAACCCATTAAAAGACCTAAACTTACTAGGGCGAAACCTCCAACTACTCCAAATAGAGATAAAATAACTGCTGACAAACCTGTAAACAAAATCTGTCTGTGGATTATTTTATTTGTCATGTTTCTTTTTCTCCATGAATTTGCAAGCCTCATAATTGAGAAATCATTTCCCCACTGGTGAACCAAAGCATACTGACCTTCTGCCACTTTATAAAATAAAGCTGGATCTCTATTTGGTGGAATAGGACGTTCTGGAGCTTCTCTGTCATCAAGATTGAATTCAGAATCAGGCGCTAGCATCATGAAGTTCTCAGCATCTTTTGAACGACCTTTTTCAGCAGTCAAAATATCTAAGTCGTTAATTCTTGCAAACCTAGAAACTTCTCTAATTTCTTTTTTCTCAGGAGTCCACTTGAATTTTGTAGAAGGAAGGAATCTTAAACCATATTCACAAGCAAGTTCTTTGATTTCTGATATATTGAATACCTTCGCTTCAAAAGATGTTTCAAACCTTTCTCTCTCAAGGTTTATACCCCTTACTTTCTCTACTTGCTTTAGGTTTTTGTCTAAACCTAAATGAGCAAGAACGTTACGCTCTTCTTTCTCATTAGTAGCTAGTAGCAATTTGGATGTGTCAACAATCTTGTTGCTTTCATCAATACTGATTTTTCTTGATTTTTCGAGTTCCTCTCGAAGATTTACGTTCATCATGATAATGTGTTTTTTAATTATTAATTACTTCAGACAACAAATATAAAGATTTTTTTCTATAATCACAAAAATATTTTTAATCTATTGTCTCCCACTCATTATTCCAAGGCTTATTTCTCTCCGAAGGATGAGGAAAAGTAGGCACTTGAGGCAATATAGGATTAAAAGGATCATAATCTAGAGGAAACTTAAGCCCATACTCTTCTAGTTTAGTTAATCTGCTTTCTATATTAAGAAACCTCTCTTCAATGGAAGAATTTTTAGCTTGCTCTTGCTCTCCTTCTATTATTTCCTTCTTTAAGGAGATAATAGTTTTTTTTAAATCAGCAACAACCTCAAGTAATCGGTTTTTGCTTTTGTTTTTTTTCTTTTTAGACATGTGGTGTTTATTTAGTTTGTTTAGTTTGTTTAGTTTATTTGTTAGAGCGTCTACAACCCTCTAACATCTAGGTCTACCCATTTTAGGATCATACCACCCATGAAGTCCATGAAGCACCCAGCCTTCATGAGGACAATTACCGTGTCCAAGATTATCGCTATCGCTACTGTTTGCGTGATGTAATTTATTCAAATCTTCTTGATGCTTAACATCTCCCATAGAAGGATCTATCTCATGCTTAAACACTAGACTTAAATGTGACTTCACCACCTTTATCTGCTCCTCACTTACCTTGTTTGTTCCTGATATTTCAAAAAACCCATTCAACCAATATGCAAAATCTCTGCTTGTCATTATTTCTTTAATTTATTATTCATTTGCTAATCCATCCTCCTTGTCCCTGCCCCTACTCTTCTCCTTCTGCTGATTGTTCTTTCTTTTTTAATTAAATCAGTTATTTTTTCACTTATTTCAGGAACTTTCTCAACATCTTCTTTAGCTTTAAACTCTTCTCTAATTGCAGGCCTTATCATCCAGTCTTGAATTTGCATATTGGTCATCCAATCTTCCATAGTAGGAATAAAACCTAAGTCTTCTATGACATGCTTTTCAGCTATATCTCTAACTGATATTTTTTTGCCATCTGAGTTCTCTATAACCTCACCAAATATCTTCTCTATTATGTATATGCCGAAAGAAGAATGATATATACTTCTATGTCGAACATCAGGCATAGAAGCTTTAGAAGAATCTATCTCATTATGAATGGCTAAATAATCTTCTATTTTTCCCTTCCATTTTCTAACAGAATTTTTTGCGTGAATATATGGCTTCATTTACTGGTCGTATTTAAAACCTACTTCAATTAAAAACCAAGAGACCTCACTCTCTGCCCCAGACCTATTCATTCCATGTGTAGCAATTAAATCCTCTACACCAAACTCAATAAGCTCAGAACACTCATCCCTAGAAAGAGGGAAATCTTTTCTCCAATGTTTAGATGCATCCATTTTCTCTTTAGATATACCCTTTATAAAAAGAAATCTTGTGATAAACTTTTCTTTAAATTTTACTTTTTCTTCAGTATTCATATTTTAATTTTTTTTAGTTGGAAAAAATACATCTTTTAACAAAGATTGTTGGAGATAAATCTTTAAAAAATCTTTGAATTTTAATCTGTAGCTCTTCCCTTCAAAACACGCTCTAACAAAACTTATCAATGAGCCTGTTTTTTTCGAAATAATTCCATAAGGGAACTCTTCTATTATTGCCCATTCATGCTCTTGGCTGTTGATTTTTTGTACATACTCACTATATGATATGTACTCAGTCGCATTGTACGATTCGCAAGCAAATGCGTTAAACACTCTAAACTTTACACGATAGACATATAATACATACATACTCAAACAAAACAAAATAACGCCTAAAACAACAAGCGTGGTTATCATGGTTTTTTATTTAAATAATTCTTAATTGCTTCTCTAACATCTGGAGTAGCATCTTCAATATCTGACTCGTGAAGCCTCATTCCTCTCCCATTAACTGATTCTCTGAAAACCCATCCATCTCCATAACCCTTAGCCAACGACTGAATTGCATCTAGCAACTCAGTGTCTGTGTAAACTTTATCTTCCATATTTATTTTTTAAACCTAGCTAAAGCGCTAGGGGTGATTAAATTCCAATCCGCTTTCCCGACAAAACCCCCAAGACTGTCTGCTCCGCAATAACCCATTGCTGAACGCAAGTAATGGTCAAAATTATCGCACCATCCAGAAAGTGTACCTGTTACTTCGTTAATTCTACTTACTCCTTCTGATGTCCTAATCTCAGACTCTTCTACACCCCAAGATCTCTGAACTTCTTTTGTAGACATTCCTCTAAACTTCTTGTAAAACTTCATCCCATGTTTCATCATCAAAGCATACTGAGGATCGTATTGGTCAATCAATTCTCCAGCTTCTTTCCATGAACCATGATCCTTATTGTCCATATAGGTCGGGGCGCAGCTCTCAAGCGTTTTATTTAACATCCCACCCAACATTACATAATCTGCGCCTAGAGCCAATGCCTTAATAACATCACTATATTCTTTAAACCCTCCATCCGCTACAATCTTAATATCTAACGCTTTTTCGGACTTAACCTGAAAACAATCATGTATTAAAGAACCCATCGGATAACCAACAGCTGCATTTTGTGTTGTTAAACAATTATGAACCACCATATTATTTTCACCAACAGTGTATGAATGATCTTTATCAACAGTAAAGTCATTCACAAAGAATCCTTTATCATTTTTTATTTTTTTAACTACTGGTTTTACAAACTTAATTTTCATATGCTAATTTTTGTATCTTATACAACATCTCTATATCTTTTGCCCTGCTTTCTTTAACTCTGAATATTTTATACCCAGCATCAATAGCTATTTTATCTTTTATTCTGTCATTTATTATGTTTTTTTCTAGTGAGTGCCAATATTCTCCATCGTACTCTACTAATAAAACACCATTTATTATAAAATCATAAATTTTTTTTTCTAATCTAAACTGAGTTTTTACATCTTTTCCAAAAAAGAATTTTAAAATATTCATATACTCCACCTCCTGCTTAGAAGAATTTCCAGAAAGAAGATAGTCGTCAATTTCCTCTTTCTCAAATTGTTTTACTAATCTTTTATAAAAAGCATAAGCCCCTATTTTTACATCAAATAAATTAACAAGCTCTTTAATTGTGGTTTTGCTTTTATTTTTTTGTAAATATAAAAATATTTCAAGCATTTCATCTTCTGTCTTAGAAAACTTACTACCACCTTGTTTTCCATTTTTATTAACCCAATAAAGTTGGTGTTTTTTTGTCGTCCTTCTAAACACCTCTTTATCCTTTATAAACTTAAACTCATTCCAATATTTTTGTAAAGTTCTAAAATCAATAAATAAATCATCAATAATTTGATCTCTACTTTTTTTAAAAGAAACATAATCTTCATACGATTCTTTTATCTGTTCGAAAGTAACGCCAAGCCTATTAAGTCTCTTTGTTAAGTCTTTGTTTTTTATTAAACTTGAGACTCTAATTTTCTCTTTAGTCTTCTCACTAATTTTAACATGATTTTTATGGTCTTTAAAATATTTTAAATACCTTCCCTTATGGAACGAAACCTTTTCCCCACAACTACAATCACATTTTGGCACAATATTATCATGGAAATATTTTAAAATATATTGTTCATAACTTATTCCAAATTTTTTCTTTACGTATCGACCTACTTTTCTTTTTTCCTCACCTTTTGTTTGTGAGTAAAAAACTGTGTTATCAACTAAACATGTTGCTGAGTAATTCATTGTTTTTGTTTTTAAATAGCACAAAAAAAACAAAGACATCATTTACCCATTCAGTTGTTAAGCATTTATATCCATTTCCATATCCATTTCTACAACTAAATGATTGTCCTCATCTAAATCTTTAGCTTCAATCCAAAAAGCAAAATCTAAATAATTAACCTCATTAACCCTCTCTCTGTCTTTTGTGTGTATTACAAAAACCTCATGATCTTCCGTGCAAATCATCCCGTTTATTTCTAACATATTTGAGAAAGATTTAAAACGACTCTTTGCAATAACCTCTCTATAATTACCTAAATGAGTTAATACTTTATCTCCAACACAAACATCCTCAATCAAAAAATGACCCTCACTAGTATTTACTATCACCCCGTCAATCCAACAACCTGACCCATTTCCAATCCCTACCCTACAGTAGTCAGCTCCAGCTTTATCTAAAACCTCTAGAGTTTTAGGGTTTGCTATATTTCCTACCATCAACTTGAATTTCTCTCCATGAAGAGACTTGAATTTAACTATAGCAGGTGGAAGAGTGCTAATATGACCATTAGCTGTGTCAATGCAAATATTAAACATTGGCGAAACCTTTCTTTCATTATAAGTCTCATCAAACTCCTTAAGACTCATTGACCTAAATATATTTGGATCACCAGAATAATCGTGAAGATTTTCAACCCCTCTAGGGAAACAAATATTCACCCCAAGATCTCTGAATTGACTGTAGTTTGAAAAGTCAACCACAGTGTCCATAGGAGCTGTAAATAAGGGATTGTACTCTAAATTGATATCTTTGAACCTTGACTGTATCAAAGTACTCTCCGTAGGCATTAAAAGAACATCATCCCAATCAAACTTAATCTCTTTCTCAATCATATCTTCCCCCAGTTATCTTTGTTTTTAAGAAAAGACCTTCTCTTTTTGGAAGCAGTTTTCTTCCAGCTCTTTTTAGAAATACCTTTAAGATACTCTCTTATCTCGCTCATCCATCCAGACATCTTGTCTGCTCGACTAACCGACTCGTCTCCCGCTTTGTGTTTCTTTTTCATTTCATCTGATTTTTTTCTTCACTTTTTTTCTTCAACCAATCAACGGTCTCTTTGCTTAAGCCTTTTTTGTTTAAAAGAGAAGAGAAGTCTTTTACGTTTTTAGAGAAATCAACAATCCTCTCAGAAGCTTTTAGTAAAGTCTTATCCAAAGAGACATTGTCTTTCCAAGAACCTTCATTATCCACCTCCCTCTCTTGCATCCCATACGTTTCACCCATCTGAACTACAACAGCTCCTATTTTTCTCAAATGCTCCATTGTATTTGGGTATTCACTTTTCTCCTTGTACCAAGACGCTTCAGCATCTACAAGTATTTTACTTATTGCTACCAAACCTGAACTCAAAGGGAAATCCTCAACAATATGAGAATCTTCTTTTGTCTTCATAATTTCTTGAAATTCTCTTTCAGAATCAATGGCTTTGTATACTTTTTTTCTTTTCATCTTAATGTGTTGTATTTACAAATGTACGATTTATTTCTTTACCTTCTTGAATGAACCTATAAACTAAACCAAAAGAAAACTGTAAATTATTCCAATTTATCCCACCAGTAGCTCTTAATCCCCAATTATCTTTGAGTCTGAATCTAGAATCCACAACAAAAGAATGAAGCACCTCTCCATCTTCAGGAAGGGTGAAATCCCTATTATGGATTATATCCATTTCCATTCTTTGATAGCCAAAGCCTAATTTTGTAGTTTTGGTTGTAAAAACAAAAGCAGCACAGTGGAATCCGAAGACATAGTATCTACCTAATAAATCCACATGACCAGTTGGAGCAAACGCAAATCTATTGCAAATCTGGGCTTCAGTAGAAAAACCAATAGTGGCTAATAGATAGGAAGGAGATATACTTATAGATGGAATGAAAGAAATAACTAAACCTTTATCTTGACCCCAAGCTGGAGTCTTTGATGATTTGTTTGTGTTCTGAGAAAATACAGAAAACGATAAAAATATAGATACCAATAAAACGTACAGTGTTTTCATAAATTAAAAATACAAAAAAAAATACACTTATGTTGTATTTTTTTTTGTATTTTTAATTTATGATTTTGGGTTACAGATTGAAAGAATTATATTTTCTTTTCCCTTAACTCCATTGCATAAGCTCTAAAAGTGATTTATACTTCTCCTTAACCTCGTTGTGATTGCTTCTTATCTTTTCTGCATCTGATAATTTAGCAATTTTTTTCCACGTCTCTTTTTTGGTTATTAAATCCAATCTAACGTCTGCGTTAGAAGCCTCTAGTAAATCAGCCTTCCTGTTTTCGTTAATTGTTTTTATCTGAAGATTCAAACTTGTTTTTTTAGTATTTTTCTCTTCCATTCTTTTAAATTATAGTGAAATCTTTATTAGAACGAAAGAGAAAATGAAACTTTTTTTTCTCCTTTATAATATTAAAATAATAGATTTAATTCTTTTTGTAAGTAGGTAAAAATTATTTTAATACCAAAAGATGACATATAACTCTAGTGTTAAAAATTTGGCACAAAAAAAAAGGAAGCTATCAATTGATAACTTCCTTTTCAGTTTTGCTTATTCTAGTGCTTTTATTTATTGTTTCCAAATTGTTTCATAAACTGTTTCTTCAGATCGTTTATTTTTACCTGATAATCACCAACACTAATCTCAGCAGTGTTAGACGACTTCTTTGTTAAAGAATCTCTTACCTCATCCTCCAACAACTTAATTCTCTCAAGCATCTTGTTTCTCTTCTTTAACGTCTTTTTATCCATAGTTTCTAAATTTATAATTTACTTGTTGAAATGGTGGGATTCGAACCCACAAGTCTTCTGAGCCAGATTCAGATATGTTGCCAATTACACTACATTTCAATGTTTATCACCTATTATACTTTATTTGTTACCACAGTAGGAATCAAACCTAAATGTCTCCAAAGAGAAAAGGAGTCAAGTCCTCCGAGCGCATCAGCACCCCGCTGCGGCAATATAAAACTTAAGAGACAGCTAATTCTTAAGTTTGGTTGGGGCGTAGAGATTCGAACTCTAACAAACAGGCTCAAAACCTGCGATGCTACCATTACATCACGCCCCAATTTTTAGTCACAAAAAAAGGGAAAGCCTGATCAAATGATTGATCAGGCTTTCCCTTTTAAGTTTTTATTTAATTGTTTATGTCAAATTTCACTCATAGGTACAGCGAGACAATCCGATCTCTCAGGTTGTTGCTGTTGCTGTTGAAATATGTCATAAAAATAATTCATGTTAAAAATAAGTATTGAGATTTTTTTGTTTCCCTCTTTATACAACGCAAATATATAAATAAAGTTTCATTAAATCAAGATTAATTTAATCTTTTTTTTCTTTCCTCTCTTTTACTATGCGTTTTGTCGTTGATTTTGTCTTCTTTTTATGGCACACTATACAGAGAGTTTGGTAGTTCTCTATTGGCCTACCTCCACCGCCATCTCTAACTTCAGTAATATGGTCTGCCTGCCATTCTGATGTTAGTTTTTTCACCTCCCCACAGTCTTGACACTTTCCTTTCTCTTTTTTCTTAAGAGCTTTCCTAATATGCTTTACACTTCCCTTTATTATGAAAAAATATTCTACAGCCTTATTGTTGCAAGGTTTACTAGCCCACCTTCTTTGCTTCCCAGTTAACTTCTTACCACAACCACAAGCACATAACCCATCATCTCTTAGAGGGAATAAATCAGATACTTTTAAACTACTTTGATACCTTTTGAAATGATCAACCAACACTACCTTATTCCTATTCTTCTTCGTCTTATACCTTCCCATAACTATAAGTATTCAGACATTTTATCTTCCCACTTAGTCTGAGAAGAAGCATACCAAACGGCAGGTACTAAACACTCTTCAGATGAATTCATTTCATAAACCTCTCTGAAAAAATTGTCATCTAAATGAACAATAAAGTTTGGGTTTTTAATAAAAAAATCTTTTTTCTTAGAAAAACTTAAAAAGTTTATTTGGTTTCTTGGGATACCAAGTTGGTCAGCTACTTTAAATACAGAAGAGTTGTCAATTATTTGACCTTTAAATAAAGTCCCCTTATAGTCCTCTGGATATCTAGCTGTAGTTATCCATAAATTATAACCTTGCTCTTTTAAGTTAAGAGCGTAATCTTGAACTTCCTTAATCGATAAGGTCTCATCATAATCAAAGGAAATGTTTTTTTCTCCTAATGAGTTAGCTTCCTTATTTGGGGTCTCATTTATCGCCTGACTTATTCTCGTGTCTTCGAACTTCCAATTAAAATCACTATACTTTCCCATATATTAATATACGGAAAAAACAACTATAAATCAACACTCACACAGATTCATCTTTTGTGAGGTTTTTGTCTATTTTTTCTAATAAGAGTACTTGCTTCTGAAGAAGCTCAATATTTTTAGGTGTCTCAACAGAATCGTCATCTGGGTCTTCACCTTTTCTGATAATTTTATTGAATGCCTTTATGGTTAAGAATGTAGTTACAGCAATTATAGCAAATGTAATAGTGTACTGGATAGTCTTTCCGTACTGTACAGAGATCTCTGCAATTTCATTGCCGTTACTTTCAACATAAGCTTCCTGAAGAATATATTTGAGATCCTTAACGTCTATCCCACTAGTGGCATATCCAATCACAGGCATACATATATCTTTGGCTATTGAATTAACAATTAATCCAAAAGAAGTTCCAATCATAATAGCAAACGCCATTTGAAACGGATTTCCTTTTACAGCAAAACCTTTAAAATCTTTAATTAAACCTTTCATTTTAATCTTTCTTCAATCCATTTTCCTGTGTCAAAATTATGATGGTATAAATTTGCTATCTCTTGATCTAGTTCCATCAAGTGAGAAACCAACTCATCTTTGCTATATGTCTTCTCAATAAAAGGGAAAACAATTATTTCATTTTCTTCATCCACTTTAAGCTTTTCCTCAAAATGACCTCTATTCGAATGAATACCAGAAGAAGGCTCTATATAAACTTCCTCATACTCTACGCAAAATTTATGTTTCCCATCTAATCCGCAGTTTTTGTTGCAAAATTCTTTTACAAACTCAAGAGAACAGGATGGCATTAAATCTTCCCACTTATACGTGCCGTTTTTATCTTGGTGAAGTGTCACTCCTTTTTCACTAGCACAATAATTCTTTTTCCTACAAACAGCCATATCTGTGGTAGCTATTATTACTCCAGTACCATTACATATAGCATTTAATTTTGACACATTATCACCTGTGTGTTCAGAAATAAAATGACCTCTTGCTTTTCCTGACACAGGCATTCCTTGAGCAAAACACATCATAAAATCACCTTTCACAGGTTTTCTTTTAGATAACAAGTATGCATGCTGATTAGTTAAAGTATGATACTTTCCTAAACGTTCCTCTTCACTGTTTAAATAATCAGTCCTAAACCATATCGTATGAGTTTTGTAATTCAAAACCAACGAAGTATGATCTTCAGTAGGCAAAATAACTATTTGAATTTCTTCATATTTTTTACATCTAGCGTTGTAATTAATATTCCTCATCCATAAACTCATCTGCTAAGACTTCCGCTGTTTCACCTTTACCAAAACCTCCCCATCTTATAAAATCAATTATATTCTCTCTTACAATTTCCTTTAATTCTTCTTCTGTAAATTCCATATTTATTATTTAAAAATCATTAAAATGCTTTTTACATCTAGCGTTGTAGGTAATACTACTATACAGTTATATACATATAAAATTTCCAAGCAAAAATAAGTACGAAACAAATTATTGCAGATATAAAACCAATTAACCATAGAATATCTGCAATAGGGTACATCCATTTAAATCGTTTATTTGTCACCCATTCAAGGAAGTTATATGCTACACCTACAAAACATCCTAACACCGCTATACTTACAGATGCACTAAATATTAATTTGATTATTATAATGTATTCCATTTAAAAAAAAAGTTTGTGCTAAGTAATCACCATAACGTCACGTACACTCATGAATATCTTATCAGTTATATAGTAGATTATTTTTTCTGTTTCAGCTTCTTTGCGTAATTCCTGTTTTGTGACGTGCAAGTATGCATTTGAGTTACTAGGTAACACCATAACATCACGCACTCTTTTTAAGTCGTCTATGAATTCCTGAGAATTGTTTTCTCTAATTTTCTTGATGCTCATTTTAATTTATTTTATAGTTGAGGATTTACTCAGCTAACCTAATATCCGTTGGGACTCCATCATAATCTTCTGCAACCCATTGCGTGTTTTCGTCAGGGCGTTCAAATTGTCCACTAAGTATATCTGTTCTCCTATCTGCTATTTTAATTGCTTCCTCTAATGTTTCCGCTTTAACTACTGTGCCTACACTAATTGTACACATTGCTGTTAATCTAAATTCCTCCATAATATTGAATGCACCTAATTAGATGTCTTTTTAAAGGCTGTTGTTTAAGTTATTCTTCATTATCTGTTGGGCGCAAGTAAAACTTATCAAGAGCGCATAACTCCCTTACAAATGTGCTAATATACCCCACACACACCTTATCACTAATTTTTTCACACTGCTCTTTACTTATGCCAATCATAAAATCATACTTCTCAGCACTGCTATGCTCCTCGCTATTAAACTTAACTATCTTTTCTCTAACAAAGCCCTCCATATCATTCTGTGGGCATTTAGGGAGTTGGCTTAATATCATATCCATCATTTCAATTGATGCTTCGGTCTTGCTCATATCTAAATTATTTATAATTAATTCTGTTGGGTCGCTTAACCACGCACTAAGATCTATGCGGCAGTAAGCTCACTTATTGGGATGTTATTTATTAAACCAATAAACGATAAGACATCTGCTGTTTTACTATCAATTCTTTTTATAATGCCGTTGTATGTTTCGGTATCAATGCAAAAATTTACTCTATCTTCTTCTTCCATAATCCTCCCGCCACATAACATAGGCTAGATTTAATAACCTTAGTCGTGGGCTTTATTTCATTTAATGGTTAATACTAACAACTACTATCTAGACGTTGTCCCTCATTATCTATTAAACGTAAAAATAACAAAAATGTTTCATTGAAGTCTTAAAAAGAATAGCTGACCCTTAAATTCTTTCATCTTGTTCTAGATTGGAAAAATTCATCAACACTCACCTTTTTACCTTCAACATAGCAATCTTTTGGTGTATTCATAAATTTCAAAAGCTCTATTGTGATTTGACCTTCTGTCTCTGGATTCAGATTTTCTTTTTTCAAATACTCCTTGAATTCATATTGACATTCATCACAAACCTTTCCGACACTATACACATGAGTGTGAACCATTATACTCTCACAATCTACCCTATTACATGACATTACTCCCATTATTCTGTTTTTAAAATTCAAATCTCATTCCATTCTCTTCAGCATCTTCATAAATCTCAATTGAACCCAACTGTTCAAAATGACCGCACCAAAAGGCTGATAGTCGCATTGCATACCCGTTGTCAGCCTTAAGACTCAAACAGCGCATAGCCAAATCTTCATCGAACCTGTACTCAAAGTCATCGCCTAACTTTTCTTTCATAGACTCATCTACAGCTCTGCTGCTAGACTTACAGTAAAGTTATGGTTAATCTTTAAATGACTTATCGTCAACAATAATATTACTTCCTTCTAGGTATTCATGCATAAGCTGATTTACTACAACAAAATCTGAATTAACATCCGAGTCATGTATATGCCTAAACGCATCCATCAAATCTGTCTTGTCTTTTTCATTCGGAACAATTATTTTATATTTTGTCCACTTAATCTTAGAAAACTCTTCCTCTGTTAAGTCAGATTTGCTTTTATCTTTTTTATAATCACTGTACTTGTCCATGTCTTTACTTTATTTGAACGAATATACAAACTTAACTGCACTCTTTCACTAATTCTTTGTTCCTTTCTAAAGAAACCCATAAATCAAAAGTAGGGAAGTATTTCCTATTCCCTTCTTCATCTTCCCCATTATGACCGTACTCTATATACCCATAAGAAGCGTAGACTTCAATTTGAAAACTTAAATCTACAGGTTTTTTTCTGTTCTCGTAATCCTCATTGTATTTTATTAACAATAAAGCTTTTTGATCCGAAGTGAAATTATGTTCCATTATATATTGATGTGTTTAACACAATCGTTGTCTTTGATGTATATTAAGTCAACCATTTTTACCCATGACTTAAGAATAACACTTCTCGGCTCAACCCTTTTCCAAAAAACATTAACCATATCTCTGTTACCCGGCAGCATACAATCCTCTGGTTTGTGATGAGGATATACCTTAACTCCTGTGAGGATGTGGTTTATTTTGCCCTCCACTACAGTATATTCT
>Ga0222691_1000203_pt1 | contig 23961 bp, 34 predicted proteins | sample AntAcemetage1237_FD_179839 | JGI IMG/M metagenome (GOLD analysis project Ga0222691, IMG submission 179839) | Saline water microbial communities from Ace Lake, Antarctica - #1237 | ecosystem: Environmental > Aquatic > Non-marine Saline and Alkaline > Saline | place: Antarctica: Ace Lake... | reverse complement strand
TGTGTCTTCTTTGGCACTCGCATTATCCGTGATATAGTCGGGGGATCAACATCAACAGCATTAGCCAAACTAGTAACTGTATAACCATGCTGATGCATTGCTCTTGCAATTGGAGTTCTATCAACAGTGGACATATCTATTTTAGATTGAAATTCATTATTTTCGTTCTCGCCGTTGTCTTCTTCATTGCCGTTGTCTTCTTCATCGCTATCATAGGAGGTTTCTTCATCTTCTAATATCGCTTTTTGGATTAATCTCCAATTTTCCATCAATCGACTAGTTGAGATTTTAGTTGGCTTGTTTTCAAAAACATCAATGTCTCTACTTTTATTACCTGTTGGTACGAGCATTGTGCTTTTTGGATCTATTGCCCACACCATATATTCACCTTGCGGCAAGGATAGAGCTCTAGATGATATCTGACTAATATTTAACAGAGATCCTTCTGATAAGTATTTTTCCATTTCAGTTTGGCTTTGGAATGAATCCAGAGATCCAGCGAGATCCATTAGTATATTGAGGTCTTCCAATATACTATTATCCAGTTTTTGATTGAGTTTTTGCATAAACGAAATTGATTTTGTCACAATATTATTCTCCTATATGTGTATTTTATATTTGATTGTTTTAATGCTTGATAATTATTAATAGTTTTGAATTCAAAATTATAATATGAAAAATTTTGAATTATGCCTTGAAAATATCTTAAAAGAAGAAAACGACGGAAAGTTTACTTCGGCTGTTGCGATAGTAGAATATAAAAATATGTGGCTACTTGGATTATCCACCGATAGCGATGATAGGCATTTAAAATGGGTTCATCCAGGTGGGCATATCAAACGAGGTGAATCGCCTAAAAATGCTGCAGTAAGAGAAGCCAGAGAAGAAACAGGGGTAAAGTGTAAGGCTATTGGGGAACCATTTAGAATGCCGGGGCATAAAAACATAGCATTTGTTCACTGTAAAGTAACATCTAAACCAAAATTAGACAGTAACCATGAATTTTCTGCTATAGGATTCTTTAAAGCAAATGAGCTAAATTCACTGACATTATACAAAAACGTGCGTAAGCTCATAGACCGAGTAAAGTAGGATTTCACAATGCTAAAAGAAATTAAAGGCTTAGAATATACCTTAGAAATACTAAGAGTATTAGATACAAATCCAGCAGAAATAGACTCAAAAGAAGTATACAGGTTAATATCTGAAGATAACAGATTAACAGCATCACTAAGCTATGTCCAAAAAATATTGCCAAGAATGGTTAAAGCGAACTTAATTAATTCATCAGATTCTGGCTACGTATTAAACAGACCAGTAAAAGAAATCACAATTGACATGGTGTTAGATATGTGTGAATTTCCAAGAAAAGTCGATCTGCTATACCAATTATGTAATAAATTAAAAAGTTCAGTATCATTATCTAATATAACAGAAATTTATAATTTTTAATGCAAATCGCCATCAACGAAGAAGTTTATGTCCCATTTTGGATCATAATAGAATATCTTGACATATCCCCACCAGATCCATTTGTGTTATGCAAGGTTACTGACATCTATAAAGGTGCAAGCATTGGGGGGAAAAGTGCTGTTGACATATGCGATCTGTATATAAAGAAAGACATCACAGCGGAAACAGTTTTGATGAATCATCTTATTAAAAAAGAAGACATCGAAGCATGGGCAAACAGGATAGGCAATTGGTTTAAAGACTTTCCAGACACCATATGAAAATTCCATTAATAGACACCCATAGGCACTTTGGCGGTTCAATTTCTAAAGAATGCGTGTGGGAAATAATACAAGAAAATAACCTAAGCCATATAGCAGCATCTCTTAATGATGTTAAAAACGCGATGGTTATTGATGAATCAATTGAAAAATTAAGTTTTCACAATTTTTTGCATAAATTTAAAATATTGGATTGTATATCTTGGGACGAAGATTCTATAGATAAAAGTGTAAAACACGTATGCAATGACTTAGAAAAAGAAGGAATAGATTTTTGTTGGCTAGATTTTTCTATCAACAAATACATGAACTTGCCCTGGCATAAATCAGAAGCGATAAAATTTATATACAATAGATTTGAAAATTATAGACCAAAACAAGTTGGTCTTATTTTATCATTAAAGTATGAAAGCTTAAGACATACACAAACAAAATACGCAGAATTAATAGACAACCCAGAGATATCTGATATTTTAATGGGAATTGATCTTGTAGGGGACGAAGAGTATTTTTCTTCAGAATTTTATAGTCCAATATTCAAAAACTGGAAATCTGCTGGAAAAATGGTCAGAGCCCATGTTGGGGAATCACAATCAAGCGATAATATTACATCAGCAATAACCGAAATGGGTGTAACAAATATCGCACATGGTATAAAATGCGTCGAAGACTTCAATATTATGCAACTAGCAAAAGACAACGACATCACATTCGACGTGGCATTAACAAGCAACTATTTAACTGGAGTTTGTAGTAGACAGGAACCACATCCAGTATTACATATGCTTAATAATGGGTTAAAGGTAACAATAGGTAGCGATGATCCAGTGCAATGTAACACATCATTATCAAATGAATTAATAAAATTCAAAGGCATGATTCAAGAATGCGATGATTCAGAGGAATTGTATAGATTCACGCAAGAAACAGCATTTGATAATTCAAAAAGATTTATGAATTAATACTTTTTTCTAAAATATCAAGCTGTTGTAAAAGTGGATTAATTCTTTCAAGACTAGCACAGCCCCAATGAGTCGTGATAAATGATACTCTATCTTCATTAGACATATCGTCTAAGTTTTGGCATTTTTTGCGGGCGTCATCACTTTTAATAGCGTTGGATGAAATAAGAAGAGAATCAATCCGATTTTTTATACTTCTCCATTGCGATTGTGACTGATCTAAGGCTCTTTGATTGATATTTTCGACAATTTCGTTAATACCACTTGCAATTTCTTTAGCCATTATTTTTAACCTTATTTAAATATTTTGCCTTATTACATGCACGTCTTTTGCTCCATCTTTAAGTACGATCTCGCCATTTTTAACTTCACATGTCTTATTGACCACAGACAACCATTCTTCTTCAAACACAATATCTTGTCCAATTTTCCCGTTTTGAACTGGAATCATATAATGCACACCACCTTTTGCACCATCGAACATACGATTAAGTTCTTGTAGCATTAAGCGAATTTGTATTGCATCCATTCCATCAACATTGGTGAAATAAATTGCTCGAACTGGTTGATTGGCATATTTTGGATCAATATTTGGTATTTCAATATTAGATGTGTCTAATTCAGCTTCACGTTGGTTTACTATTTGTACTTGTTTTTTAGATTTTTTTCGATCAATTTTTTGTTGTCTCATTAATATTCTCCGGCTAGTATTTATAAAAAATCAAATTTATGTACTTAAAGGAAACCATGATGACAAAAACAGTATTATTCCAATTTGATAGTATTGAAGACAGATCAGAATTAATAGAATTCTTAAATTCTTCAAGCAGATTTTCGCATGTGACAAATAATATGCAATTAGATCCATCCATTAAAACTGGGTACGAAAAAGAATGTGAACTATTTGTTTCTGGCCAAAAAATGGTGGAAGGTAACTTCACAGACTTAAACCAAAGATTTAAGCAAGAAATTGGCTCGCATTCCGCATCTGTAGAAGTAAGAGAAAAACAGGGTGATGACACTTGGAAAACAGTGCTAAAAAGATCCAAACAAGCACAAATCTAGAAGAACCGCAATTACCATTCTTACTAGGTGATATACCAATAGATAAAGGTCAAACAAGACCATTTGGTGGGATTAATCCACATAGTGAGCACTTTAACAACATAGGACAACAGTTCTTAAGATTCTTCATTGATCACGGAAGGCTGACCAAAAGATCAAAAGTATTAGATGTCGGATGTGGGACAGGAAGAATAGCAAAAGCATTAGAAGAATTCTTAGAAGGCGGAAAGTACCAAGGATTTGATTGCAATAAAAGATTCATTGAGCATTGTAATAAATCATATAAAAAATCATTTAAATTCCAACATTTTGACCTTCAGCATGATGAATATAATAAAAATGGGATAATAAATCCAGAAACATTTAAGTTCCCATACAAAGACAATAGCTTTGACTTTGTAACCGCTATAGCAGTATTCAATCACTTAAATTTTAAAACATCGGTAAATTATATATCAGAAATGATAAGAGTATTAAGACCGCAAGGGGTATTTTTTAGCACTTTTGTGTTATTAAACCAACGCTCTATGGAAGCTATAGAAGCAAAAAAAGAACACCCATTTAAATTCACTGTAAAAGAAGATGACGGATGGTATGAATATGAAAAAAGAAAATTTTGGAATGTAGCATTACCAGAAATGGATATAAGACGTGTATTCGTAAACAGCGGGATGATGATTAAAGAACCAATACGATATGGTGAATGGTGTGGATCACCAGCAGCAATCACAGGGCACGATATTGTGGCAGCAATTCGAGGTCAATGGCGTTAAGATCATCCCTGGCCGCTAAGAATCATATAAAACAAATAAACAATAAGAGATATCATTCCTATTGCTGAAATAAAAGCACCGAATGCCATAGCTTTAAAAAAATCACCAGCTGTATTACGCATCTTCTTTTTTATATCCATAATTCATCCTATAAATATTGCTTAAGACGGGGCTTTACACCAAAATCACTTAACAAATCAAAAAACTGATCAATTATCTCGTTAGACCGATTATTAACCATAGTATTAACCCATTTCACAGTTTTCTCATCATGAAAATCTAATCTTGATCCAAATTTTCTATTAGACCAATTTAAAAACTCACGCCAAATAATATCACCATTCAATAATTTATTTAAATCCTTCTGAGATTCATTTAAATCCTCTATCCATACTACACTATAATTGTCATCATCGATATTCTTAAGACTATTTAGAGCACATTTTAACGTTTCAATAATTTCCCAAAGATGTAAATCAACAATTGGCACTGACGAAATATCATCTGGCCTAATCCGATTACTATTTTGATCCGATGACCCACTAGATTTAAAATGCCTATGTATAGAATACATATCAAATTGATAAAAACCGGGCGTTCTTGAAAATTCAGATATCCAAGTTGAAAAATTTAACATTCTTGATTTAATTAAATCAACAGGGTTTCTAAGCAATAATATAAATTTAGCGTTATCACAATTTTCATTTATATCATCAACAAAAAAACTAAGCCTATGATTCACTTCACAAACCAATTTAACATCAGTCCTTTTATATAATTGCATTTTATTATTAAAATCTTGGGTCATGTAATCATCACCATCAAATTTTAACTTAGCTTCTTTTGACAAAGTTGGGTCTATCTCATGTCTAACCCAACTAGAATGTCTAGAGCTTCTTCTTATAGATTCAGCTAACGTATGAGTTCCAGCACGTTCGAGTCCAATACCAAATATTCTCGTGGTCATGTCCTCCCCATGTTTATTATACATATATTGTATAGAGTGCTTATTATCAATCTGGCATAAATGGCTCAATTTTGGCATACCAGCATAATGTGCAATTATCATATCTGGATTATCAAACAAAACCTCATCTAAAATATCACCACCCATTACGGTGTCAGTTCTTGGCCATTGTGGGTGTTTGGGCCATTTGCTATTTTCATTTAACTCATAAGCATTTCTTTTTGCATCACCATTCCAACCTTGAGATGGGGTTATTTTATCTAAAATACCCAATTCTCTCATGGTCCACAATAAGACACCTTGATCATATAATGTAATGTAGTCCTTTAACTTCTGATCATTGTTGATTATCTCCGTATTTTCAATCCATTTGTCTAAAATATAATCATCTCTGCCTGGAACCACCCCAACCACACCAGAGTTCAGTGCAATTTTTTCTAATAGCTTAGGAACAGGTGCGGGATGGTGATCATACAATTTATCATCATTTAAACAATATTGGGGTGCAAAAAAATCATTCATGACTAAAAAGTCATTGGATGTTGCTTTAAATAAAGGTTTTAGATCATTTAGAATTACAATATCAACATCTAACCATAGAGCAGTATTTATACCGTATGATTCAATAACATCCTTTATGATTTTAGGTTTAAACCATTGCATCCACCTTGTTTTGCAAATACCTTTATAATGCTTTACATCATCGTCTGGGAGCATAAAAACATCAACATGATATTTTGACAATTTCTCAAAATCTTCTTTTTTAAATTCTAATGGCACTACAATAGTATGCACCATAGTTGTTTTTCTCAAAGAATTATAAAAAATCACAAAATCATCCCAAAAATCTGGTGTAAATGCTGTGATAACACAATAAAATCCGGCCTTATCCATTTGATATCCCAAGGAAAATAATGTTAATGAACCCAAGCTTACTAATCATGTCAGTATATAACGAATCTTCATTAAAATGGCTAGAAATGCAAAGAAACTTTATAGAAAAAAACACCAATATCCCATTTGAAATTCATTACTACTTAAATAATATAAAAAAATTCAAATACCAAACAATAGGTAAATCAGACACAATAGAATCCGCATCACAACAACACCTAAAGGGATTACAAGAGTGTTTAAAATATTCAAAAATTAAACAATTCAAATATAATCTAATATTAGATAGTGATTGCTTCCCAATAAATAATAAATACATTGATATATTAGATAACAAATTATCTAAATATAACACAACAACAGCAAGTGTAATAAGAACAGAAAATCTCACAATCTTCCCACATCCATGTGCCTGCTTTTACAAAAATCCAAAAGATATTAACTTTGAAATAAAAAAGTCAGAAGATCTTTTGGGTAACACATTCGATGAGGTACAATGTGTAGCCAAAAAAATCTTCCCTATGATAAGAACCAATGTTGTAAACCCAAATTTATTATCATCTGCTATATATTATGATCTATTTTATCATCATGGATGTGGATCAAGAAAATTTGATATGAGGAGTATGCCCGGAGGAGAATTTCAATATTATGAAAACATCGGAAAAGATCCTGAAATGTTGACAAAAAAATTGTTTTCGAACCCAACAAAATTCATAGACACCTTAATGCAAGTAAATCCTCAACAATTTTAATATCTTCGGGATAATCAACAGAATAAGTAGCTGAAACATCGCACATTTTTACTTTAACACCAATCTCTAAAAACCTCAAAATTTCAATATCTTCACAAGATTCACATGGTGTCTTCATATCAAATGAAGAAAATAATTCTAATTGCTCCTTATTAAAAGCATAAATTCCTATCTGCTTATTTTGTGTTTTAGAGCCATTAGGTATTTTAGATCTTGATGCATAGAGCAAATCATTATTAATAGCAACTGCAACTTTTATTGTCTTTAATTTATCGTTATTGCTAAGAGCTCTAGCCATCCCATTTATAACATAGTCTGGGTTTTTGATTTTGCTTTCATATACAGATATAATATCCCCAGATTTAATCATCGGTTCATCCCCCTGAACATTGATTATAACATCTGAGCAATATCCTAAAATTTCAGCAACTCTATCTGTACCTGTCATAGCATCACTTGATGTTTTAACACACTTAAATCCATGCACAGCATCAAATATTCTATCATCATCTGACACTACCACAACATGCTCTCTACCAAATGCAGAAGCCGCGTTATCAGCCACCATCCTGATCATCGATTTATTATTAATTTTAGCCAATGGCTTACCATCAAATCTTGACGACGAATACCTTGCTGGTATGACAATTGTTGGATTCAAGACATATCTCCAAAAAATTTAATTCGTACACCATACTTATTAGACAATTTCTCAGACACAAATTCAATTATTTCTCTAAACCTAGTTAAATTTCTATTAGGGGACGAGCCAAATATGTCACCAGCATAACCAACACCACCATCATGGCCTAATAAAAGTATGTCAGAATATCCACACATAATTAAAAAATGAAGACCCATCACAGATGTATCAGTGTTTACAAATTCATCATTTTTTAGACTATCTTCTATTTTATCAAAATCCCATTCATGTTGATCCTTGTAAAATGTAAGAACTCTGTCAAGAGGTAAATCGTCTATATCAGCAATAGAAACATAATCATCATTAATCTTATCACCATATAAGAGCGATGACATCACAAATGTTTTAATTCTATTCCACGCTGGCTTAGAATTTTCAAGTGTATTCTTATCATAAAAGAACGCAAAATCAATTGGCCCAGGGACACGTAAGCACGCTTCATTTACAGTAGCGACATGACCAAACCATAGATGATTATCAACAAATTCTAATGATGGACCTTTTGCTAAATATAGGCACTTCTTACTTTTCGATAAATGTTCTGCTATTGTTCTAATACCATTTATTTTAAATCCAGTTGGTATTACTATATTGGTTTCCTCTATCTTACTTTGAAATTCTTCGCGATCGTATTTGCTCATTTTATTTTCCGAAGATCTAAAACACGTTCTATTTTCCCAGACGATCCAGAAAAAGTGAAATCGTTATTTGTAAACACAACCGATTTCAATTGATTATTGATAACCCTACGCAATGAGTCATTTATCCTATCTACTGATGTTATCTCAACATGATCATCAAAACACTTTGCTTGGGTAAAACTCGGAATATTTAATATAATATCCAAAATATCAATACTTGGTGTGCTGCCCCACACAAATGATGGTCTCCCGTAAAATTTAAAATCACGAAAGTACCTACCACACTCACATTGATTCCATTTATCACCGATCATGCACTCATCTCCATTCCAATATCTAAAAAATGGGAATCCGAGATTCAAAAAATCCGTGCATATTAATTTACCATCGATGTCTTCATTATATGTCAAATAATCAAGAAGATGATATGTCCCAAATTTACAGGTAAAAAATGTCGCCCCACCATCCCAACTTCTCATATGATCGCAATAATCATCAATAACACCAGATTTTTTAGCATTATAAGCATCCTTTATAATTATCGATTCCGCAGTGTTGCTATATAACTTACAAATTCTATTCGAATGTCGTAACAAAATTGAAAAAAACGACGCCGGGCTTAGAAAAACATCAATGGGATTATTCTTCAAAAACCCAGATAGATAATCACAAAACATATCTATATCATCATTATCATATAAAAAGTGGTGACAATTAGCGTTTTGTGAACCGTGGCTAAGTCTATGATTAGATCGTTTTGGTTTTATTTTCTTATAAAAAAATACACAATCTTTAAACTGTATGTCCACAAACCCGATCTTATTTTCGTTTTTATTGCTGCTAACTTTTAATGTTGTTATTTCTTTATAAAACCCAAATTCATGTAATATTTGTTGATAATGATTAATTGTTTCTATATAATGGTAGCAATCATGCCAGATTTTATATTCGAATTTTTTGCCAGTTGTACCACTTGTGCTATTATTAAATGATTTAACTGGCAATAACCAATTTTGAGCATCATTTTTTGAGGACACCTGCATTTCATTTAATTCTGCATAATTAAAATCATTAAAAAGTGTGTTGTAATATGAAATCATTTTATAAACCATCATATCTTGATGTGATTGGATGGTCGGCATTCGTTGAAAATCTGGGTTATCTTTGAATATTTTATCAATTGTGTTTAGATATTTTAGATTAGCATATTGGTTAATATTAAGCATTGCTTTTATTTGTATGTGGGTAAGAAATACTTGGTTTTTGTTTGTTCAAAAATGAGCATAATTTATCCCACCCATCACCATCAAAAACATCTAAAATTAATAATCTATCATGATTAATCACATCAATAAGCTTTTTATTATTTTGGTAATATGATTGCCATTTTGATTGATCATCCCAAAATGGGTTCCAATTTGGTTTACGTTTTTTGCAATGTTTTTTACATGACGCTAGCCATCCTTCTATATCTCGAATTGTCATTATGTATAATGACCCTGGATACATATCTTCTAATTCATCATATGAGAATCTAACTTCTGAGCAGGCTTCATAATGATCAATATCTTCTATTAACAATGGATAATGTTTAGCAGAATATCCAAGAATTTCTAATGCTACTTTTAGGCTATATGTTCCGGTTCTCGGTAAACCAATTCCAAGTATTTTATTTTTGAATATCATAAGTGATATCCTATAATGGATGTTGAATTATTTATGATTGGATTTTCTTTGCTTAATTTGATTAACCATTGATAATCAGTCCCCCTATCAACATAATCGGACCATTTATATAATTTAGCAAGTTCTGATTTAACACATACACACATTGTATCTATTTGTTTGAATACAAATTTACCATTCCACTTTTCGGGTATTATCACACATGTACCATCGTCTTTAAAATGATTAACACACACAACTCCAATATCATGATTGTAAGCTGTTGAATATAACACACTTAATGCATTTAGATAGTAAATATTATCATCATCCCAAAAACAGACATACTTACCATTAGAATGGGACAAGCCAAAATCTTTTGCAAATGCTCCACAAGCCCCCTGCTTTTGTTTTTTAAAGTATTTATCAACCACATCAGAAAAAACATCAACAACTAATTTTGATTTATTATCATCCGATTCATCTATGACTATTACCTCAACATTCAAATTTTCAATAACTTGATTTTTAATTTGATATAAACAATTTGCAAGCATGCCTGGCCTATTACAGGTACCAACAATAATGCTTAAATCTGTCATTTGGATCTCTTTTATGCTACTCTATGATAAAGAATTAAAAGTATCTACAGTCGGTGGGCTTGGAAACAGATTATTAGGGATAATATCTACAATATGGATGATAGAAACAAAAAAATATGATTCTGCCACTATATATTGGGATAAAAGACATCATTGCGATATCAATTTTGATGAAATAGTTTGTTTAAAACATAACAAAATAAGAATCATATATAATAAAAATTTTAAAAAAATGACAGACATAAATAAGATTGACAAGGACAATTTTATAGAAGCATGCGATATGTATGGTCCAAAATTAAAAATAACTGATTGGGCAAAGAACAATATTAATAAATTTATAAAATTTAAAGTCAATGACGATAATAATTATCAAATTGGCTTACATTGCAGAAGAACAGATTGGGGTATGACAGACAATGACAACACTAGGATCATAAGTCTAGAAGATGCTGCATTAAATCACATTAAATTAGATGAGCGATGTGTTAATTATATTATATCTAATTTTAAAAATCAAAAAATATTCGTTTCCACAGATTCAGTAAACACCATTGGATTTTTAAAATTAAAACTTCCAAATACAGTAATATATAATGAAAAGCAATATTATCCAGTATATTCTTCAAGATCTAATTTATCAATGATAGAGGCAATTAAAGACTTAGTGTCATTAAGTAAGTGCGAATTAATTATAAGAGACTCAACTAGCACATTTCCATTTATAAGCAGCGTGATTGGTAATAAAGAATTGATTACTTTAAATAGAAGCAATTTAATAAATTCTGGTGCTGGAATCAGAACCAGATATGAATTTTAATTTTTCTTTAAAGTATAATCCATAAATTCTATTGATAAGACATGCTTTTGCCATTCTGCCTTACTTTCTAGTTTCTGTGGCGATTTAGATTCTAAAAATGATGACACTTCTTCATCCTGAAAAAATTTGTTATTTCTATCCCATTCCATCGAATGATGTACTTCCGAATCTATCACTTTAAAACCATATTTATCCCAGGCTTCATTGTAAACTTTAGATGGTCTGGTTATTTTTCTAACAAATTGGCTTTGATATTTTTTTATTTGCTCATCTGTTAAAAATAGATGAGCAAAAGCTTTATTCAGTTTTTCATATAGATGACCGCCATGAATCGAAGTCCATGGGTGGCATCGCACTTTTACTATGGTATCATTGTGGCATATGCTATGAATCTTTTTAAGACTATCCTCTAATTTATCTTCTGGAATATGGTCAAAAACGTCAAACATTAAAATCACATCAAATTCGCCATGAGATTTTACATCATCAAAATTGTTTAAAATTCCCTTTTTCTCTATCAAGGGATCATACCCAATAACCAATTTAGCGTTTTGTTCTTTAGCAAATGCGGTGCACTCACCAGTCCCGCATCCAAAATCTAAAAATTTCTTATTGGATATGTCACCAACAAATAATTTTATTATTGATTTTGCTCTTTGGGAAATAGCATCTTGTGACTTGACAATCATTGACTCATGTACTGCCCTTGGCCAAAAAGACGATAAAATTAATTGTTCAATCTTATCGGGGTTGATATGTCCCGTTATAGTCATTTTAGAATCTGTAAGAGCATCCAAAACTTTTGATACGTCTTCTTGTTTTGATGTTGTGATTATATCAAACTGCATTATAATGTCTCCAAAAGGCTGGGTATTTTCCCATCTAATTTATTGGTACAAGTACCAAATTGTTCATTAAGCTTTAAAATTAAATCAAGTTGCTCTCTGTCGCATTCCCAATCAAAGTGCCCATCACTATTTACAAATAAGTCAGTGCTGCAAATAGTATCACCCTCTGATGTCCCATCACAATCCACCAACAAACAGCCACAATCTAATCTAAGGGAATCTTCGATTAAAATACCAGATCCCAACAAAAATAAAATTGTTGATGACCCAGTAAGCTCATCACTAACAGGCATACCCATAGCATCAGTCACGTCTTTCCAAACACTAAAGTCTTCTCCAAGATAATTGACTTGACCTCTGACGCATGGATATCCATCAGCAAAATCAACGTACTCACCGGTATTACACTCATTATAACTAGAAAACAATGGATTAGTTATAATAATCTTACCATCAGATGTGCTTGTGTCAAGATCACAAACTTGATCTAAGACAACATATTCACTATCATTAGCACCATCCATATAAACAGAATGAATAATACTATCTTCTGTTAACTCAGATGAAGATCCAAAGGCATGATCGCCAAGAGTAACAATATCTGGTGTTAAGTTATTACCGACAATTGAGAATAACTTATAATCAAATTGCAACTTTTCATCACCATTTATATCTTCTATCATAACACAATTTAAAAATGCTGGATCTGATTCACCACAAACATTTTTTGGACCACAATATGTGCTATATTCGTCATCCCACGGTCTAGCTTCAATAGTTGGATGTGTAAAGTCACTTTCAAGTCTATTGAGAGTTGGAAACCTACAACCAGGCAAATGCATTGTTGGTTTATCAATTGAAATCTCAGGTCTTTGCAATGCTAGATTACATCTTTGGTCAAAATCTGGAGATCCAATCCTATTTGTGTAGTGCAACGTTTGTTCTGTTGGTATCCCATACGCTCTGTATAATTCTCCTAAATAGCTATTGTTTTTTTCTGGCAGTGGTTTATTATAATCAACATTTAAATAATCAGATTGTATTCCAATTTTTAATTGAGTAAAATTACCGGATTCTGCTTTTCCGCTAAATTCACTTTTACTTGTTTTACTTGTCCTGCATGGCTTTTGAACTCCGGGTACTACCATTTTACTATATGCTGGATATGTGTAGTACACTCCAACTCCCATACCTATGCTGCATGGTCTATTTCTTTGTGTTTCTGAGAATACGATAGTTGGCCTGTGCAATATTTCATCTTCTGGCCTTCCCTTATAACAATAATCTGTTGTATTATCGGTTTCACATAAACTATTTCTTGTGTTTGTTGATTCTTTAGTAAATGACCCATAAGCACCACTATTGCTGTTAGATGACACTAATGGACCGGTTTTATCATATTCTCCATTAAGTATTACATCATTTGGTGATGGTTTTGGGTTTTCTTCAACACCAACGATTTGTTGTGATGAATTTGGTGCTGGATTATATTCGATTGTTTTTGAATTTATCTCAGCTCCGGTTACGCGATCTTGTCCTTTATAATTGTATAAGCATTGATCTCTGTCTGCTTTTTGCATTGGCCCAATAGACAAGTTTTGGTCGCCATCGTCTTGTCTTGTGTCTAATATTTTCCATGCTTCATGCTCTTCTGGTAGGTTGGATAATTGTCTTAAACGTAGCAGTAAATCTGAATCTTTGTATCCAAGACTTTTAGGGTCTAACAATGAACAATCATTGACATCTCCCGGCACGTCTGGTATGATCGCTGGTGGTACTTGCAGTCTACCAGCGTCAATATCATATCTCATTTGTGTATCACCGCCAACACACCAATCAGTTACGGCATATGTTTCAGTCAGCTCAATTCTAGTTCTAATTGAATTCAGAATACTATGGAATGCTTTTAATCTGTTAAGAAATTCAATGGAAAAATCCAAGGTAACTGGATCTGCGAATTCATTAAGGTCTTGAGTTAATACTTGAATATCAAAGCGATTACTTTGTAAATCTTTAATAATATCTGGGACGATTATTTTTTGTCTATTGTAGATCGCGAACACATAGATAGATTGTGTTTTACTATTAAAGTAACCATTTGTTGTTATCGATAGGCTATTTTCTTCTCTGTTGAAAGTAATTGTGTTAACTGATAATGGTGATGTTCCAGTTGTAATTTGACTGCTAACCTGTGCTAACTTACCGGTTAGAAGGATTTGATTAAATCCATCAGTGTCTAATCCAGACATTGCATCCGAGATTAAATTAGAATTTAAGAATCCATTTGTGTCAACTGTGCATCCTTCTAAATTCCCGTATTCTCCTGGATCATCTATTAAGTTATTTGTTATTTCTTGTAGTGCTTTATCCGCATCAGAATTTTTGGTAACTAGGTATGCTTCAATTGTTATATTGCCACCATCTCTAACAGCACCAAAATCTTCGAACCCAGCGTCGATTTGTGGTCTATATAAAAATGGTATTGTTGATTTAGTAAATCCTTTTTTAGCATAATTGCTAAATATTGTGTCTACTTGGCAGACATTTTCTATTGTTATTTCTTCTGTCTCATATGGTGATGGTAGTTTTTCGTTTGGGCGTATTAATCTTTTTCCGTCACTGGACCACCATAAATTAGATATTAGAATTTCAAATCCAAATAATCTGAATATGTTGATTATAGATCGTCTTGATCCAGATAGATTTTGAAATTCTACTGTTCTTAGTAATACAGCTTTTCTTAATGCGTCTAAAGACTTTGGAAAATATGGTAAATCCCATCCCAACAATGAAGATAGGTATGGGATAGCTTCAGCCGGTGTTTTAAACACCCAATTTAAACTTTTTAACAGATTTTGTTCATCAAAGACATCTTGCAGGACATCTGTGAATGGCCTATATAATCCAATTGTGGTGTCTTTTGATTTTGATGAATTTGTTAGGTATGGTGGCGGTGTTAAGTTGTAAAATTCATTGATAACATCGCCTGGATGATTTATCTCAAGTTTTAAGCGAGTAATTGATTCTTGATTTATATCTATACATAAGAATTCTTTTACACCGTTTTTAGATATTACTCTGTTAAAATACCCAGCTTCATAAACTAAATTGTAGGTATCTGCCGGTAATAATTCCACTTCTATCAGCACGTCAGATAAATCATAATATGCAGCATCTGGGTAATATGGGACTGTGTCCATAACTCCAGTTGAAGACACAAAATAAAATGTACTATCATTATCAGCGTCGGCAATATTTATTATATTATTATTTCTGTCTCGGATTTCATAATCTTCAACGTCGATTTGTTTGTCTAACAATTGAGATTTTGTCAGTAGTTTTGAATATAATTCTCTGTCTGGTGATCGCTTTCCTACATTATCATGCCCGGCAACTTTTGCTACTTTTGGGACATCTTCGACATATATTTTTATACTAAAGACATTGTTATTTGTAATTGGTGATCCATCATAACTTCTTTTGTGCGGCACAACCAAAACTACTGGTAGGCCGAAGGGCCGCCATGCGGTTCTGTTGTTATTGATTGGCATTAAAGCGAAGCTGGGGTTATGTCTGTCATTAATTGTGGTCATGTATTCTCCAATTTTATTTATATTTATTTATACCTATTAGGATTTTCATGAAATTATCTGCTATAAATGAAGATAAAAATATAAGCAATATTATTTACAATCATCTACATAAGTATAAATCTAACGGTGAACCGGTTTCATATAAAATTTCAGTAGATGATATACCTATAATATTAAATATTGTCGCAATGGATAGTCATCCAGATAAAGACTACTTTATGTCTGGGGTACCACTTAAAATAGGAGGGAATGCGGGAAATAAAATAACAGTCAACATAATGTATGATTACTCTAAAATTAAAGAAGTAAACATGGATAATATATTAAATACCATTAAGTATGTAACACATCATGAATTTGATCACCCAAAAGGAGACAATAACCACAAGGAATATCATGTAGCTAGGCATGAACTGGAAGCTGACGCAAATGCAATAAATAAATTGAAGATAACTTCTTGGGATGAATTAAAACGTATTGCTCCTCATTTGCCATTTAATGATTTTAAATGGCGTAAGATGTTAATTGATACTATTGGTAGAAAATTGACTTAGGTTTTTTCTGTAAATATATTATATGATTAATCCAGCGGGTAATTTGTTCTTTAAAGATGATTACGGTGTCACTTATTTAGTTGAGTGGGAAACCGTAAGAGATCTATTAGATATAACGACTACAACAAAACAACCATATGTTTGGGGCGAAGAAGATCAAGCATATGTTAAAAATCGCGTATTATTCAAGCGTGGTGTAATTACAGTTGAAAGACAAATTTTAAAAACATTGGAAAATGGATACGCTATCATAGCTGAGGGTGCATCACAAATCTGTGACTTCATACAGATGAATTTTCCATGTGAAACGGGACCATCTGATAATTTTACATATCATTTAAATTGTGCTATTGAAGATGATGTATTATTTAAAGTTTCGGATGGCCCACATTGGGCTGATGTAGAAGTTTTAAGCGACATCGACGCGGTCTGGGGGATTGTTGATTCAGATGGATCTCCTGGAGATCTAACATCAACCGGTGGTGTTATACCCTTAGAATGGATTGATGTCTGGACATAACACATAACACATATCAATATCTGATACGTGTGGGGATCTAATATGAAAATATCATTGACTATATTATTTATAATGCTTTGTGCAACATGTAACGCACAAAAACCGGATTTCAATTTAGTCACCGGGCAAGAAATAAATAATAACTCCAATACAGTAACAGGAGTGCCAACACCAGCCGACGCTGTTGCCCTAGCTGTGGCAGATCTGGGTAAAATGACCCAAGATATAAGACCATTCCAAAGATACATTTGGATACCAGAACCATCAAAAGCCAAAATAGGGGCAATATCCTACACATTAAATTTAGCATGCTCAAGAGCATCAACAATAATAAAACCAGCCATACTCGGCAATGGCCAATTAATAAGATGTGACCTACGATCACTCGCTCCAAGAGACGGCCAATTAAATGAAATGATCAAATTATGGGAAAGTTTCCAATTTGAGCCATACTTTCATATTACAAAATCATCAAATAGCATATTACCAGTAAACGCCGTTACAGTGGAACCAGTGTTGGGAGATCCGGTAGGATCAATACGATTTAATATCGATGACCAGCAATGGATGAAGACTCTTGACAACACATTCTTAGTGTGGGACGGTAATGACTGGATTATCACGCAAGCACCAATCCAATTTTCAAAATCACAAGTGTCAACGTATGGTGCACATTGTGGATTAGAACAATCTGTTATACTACAAAGTTTGACACAATCAAATGCCGCAATAGTGAGATATGATTATTTCTTGACTAAAGCATTAAGCACAACTAACGGTGGAATGTATTATGACTTTGTTGGGATAAAGTCAAATCCATCCGGTAAGTCAGCTCAATCAGCATTTTTAGAATCACTTGGTGCTAATGAGAAATTAGTGGAATCACTGCGGTCAGACCAAAGAGCAGCAATGTTTAGATCAAACGTGACCGGCAAACCAAGAAGAATCGATGCATTTTATGGTGTTGGGGTAAGACCAAGCAGCGGTACTGGTCTTATTACAATAACATATGATTTAAGTGATGAAAATGTTGACCCACGATCTGACCCAATACGAAACTTGTTGGATTTCAAAGACAATGCTAGGGAAGTTATTGCTGAAAGATCAAATGGATTGCATGTATTCGCATTATTTGATAATAATGGTGGGTTACAAGATGTTGCCCCGGATAATATTGTAAAAGATCATACCGTTCCTGCTCCTCATACTGCTAGATTACAACCGGCTATTAGTTGTATTCGGTGTCATGCGGCTAGTGAAGGATTTCAGCCATTTGAAAATGATGTCCAAAAGATGCTTTCTGGATTATTAGATGTTTTTGGGGATCTTGATAGTAAGTCTTCTGTTCCAGATACATTAGATAGATTAGCTGGGTTATATGCTGGTGATCTTAGCAAACCACTTAGAAGGGCTAGGGATGATTATAATTCTGCGATATTTAGGGCAACTGATGGGATGGGTGCTACTAGTGTTGGGAATATGGTGGCTGATATTTATGGTAATTATAACTATAATTTAATTGATGCTTACACTGCATGTTTAGAGCTTGGTTATGATGTTCCGGAAAAACAGGCACATCAGTACCTTAATCAATTGGTTCCACCATTAAACAGGGATTCTATTGGAATTAGCCCTGAAGATCCTATTATTGGTGCTTTAAAGGCTGGTTTAAAAGTTAATAGATATCAGTTTGAACAGGTATATGCTGATCTTGCATTTAGAGCACTTCAAACACGTAAAGAACAAAATAAACAATCCACACAAAAATAAGACAGAAAGACCGTATTTCAAATCGAGATCGCGGAGAAAAATCATGAAATCGATCGTAAAGTGTTGTTGCCGAATCTTAATCGTTAATCTGCCAATTGTTTTGGCAATAGCAATTATAACTTCTAGCAATTATGACAGTGCTACAGCGGGTAGAAGATCAAGATGCTTCACTAGTTGTCAGCCCGTACAGCATGTACAGCATGTGCAACATGTCGCACAGCCCGTTATCCAAAGACAAGTAGAAACAAAAGTTGAAAATCAAACAACTGTTGTTAATAATCTTGTTGGGATTCCAGTTCCTGTAACATACAATGAGCCCATAACCGCTCAAGGTTCAACAGTTTATGGGTACTCAGCATTATCTGATTCCTACAGTAACATTGATCTAGGATTGCTTTATAACCAAGCGGCAAGACTTACTGATCAGGCACAACAATTAGCTGGTCAAGCCCACATGGATTTTTCAGCAATTGTTCAATCTGAAGGTCAGAACAGAGCAGAAGTTGCTAAAATTCTTGCTCAGGGTCAAGCGGCAAGGGAAGCTTTATCAGCATCTCGTGGCAGTGAATTACAACCAATCACTAAATCATTTGCATTTAAGGTTAGCCAGGGTTCAAATGGCGAATTAAAAGTAGAAAAAATTGAAAAGACTTCTGGATCTGAACCAGAGAATTTTGATTTGGCTACTCCTGATATTAAAGATGTTTCACAACTTTTAAACAATAAGTGCGTTTCTTGTCATAATTCTAATAACGCTCAGGGTGGGTTAAACCTATTAGGTGAAATCTCTGAAGATCAGCAAGATTCAATATTAAAGCGTGTCACAACCGATAATCTTGACAAAAGAATGCCAAGAAATTCGGATGGTGCTGGACAAAAATTGTCCATAGACGAATTAAGTGTATTATTTCGAGCTATGGGGAAATAATTAAGGAGATTAAAATGAAATTGGTTATGGTTGTGTTATTGGTTATGGTTGCGTTATTGGTTGCACCATTTGATGTGCAAGCACAGTGTGGTGGTCAGGCATTTATTCAACAGAATGTTGGTGGTCAGGCATTTATTCAACAGAATGTTGGTGGTTTACAATGTGTAAATGGTGTCTGCTTTCAGCAACAGCAGGTATTTGTTCAACCACAATCTGTTGGATTTTTTGCTGCTAGTCAGCCGTCTTTCATTTCGCGACAATTTGTGAGCCAACCAGTTGCTTTCAACAGGGCAGCTGTTGTTGTGCCTCGTGTTCAAAGAACAGTTATTAGGAATAATGGTCGTGTTCAGAGAGTTAGAACAGTTAACCGTGGTGTACGAAGAAGCCGACAGGCAATAATCATTCGTTAATTTAAAATGTTGAATATATAAGAGCCCTATTAATTTTTGTTAATAGGGCTCTTGTTGTATTTAAGACGGGCCACTTTCTTTGTTTTTCCTTAAATTCCCTATCCGATGAAACTTCTTATAAGGATAGAACCAGATTATGTCAAGGGAAGGGAAAGAAAGTGCATTCCTTGATGATAGAAAGACAATATGAAGATAAGTGGCGTTTTTACAAAAGATGAAATAAAGTCAGCTTTAATTTTAGGAGCAAGAATTGAAAATGCCAAAGGCGGGCAAACAATCTTAAGATTTCAAAGTAAGAGCGTTTTCACCAGTTGGATAAAAGACCAAAAAGATTTATACCCAGAAAGATGGAAACATCTAATAAAAATAAAAACTGATGAATAATTGTTATTCGCGAACAATCGCAGATAAACTAGAAATAGTAACCACACCACCAACTGAAAAATCGATATTATCAAAAGTAATATCCCCAGAACCACCCTTTTCAGTCACGTCGCCATCTATAACCGCTTCATCATTTTTATTATATATTCTAAACCAACCAGCCCTACCAGAAGCAAGAACACTAGTTTCACTAGAAATTGGATTAGACGAAGCATTACCATTATTAAAAGATTTAAATGCTGGGTTTGAAAATTCTAAAACTGCGAGAACTATGCCAATGGCAGATGATTGTGGGGATGCCGGTTTAGCCCCTGTCCTAATCTCTATATAACCATTTGCTTTAGATCCAACATCAATTAAATCAACAATGCAATCACCAGATTTATTTCTAGCTTCGGTATTTATTCTAATAGTCATGTCGATGTCCGTTTCCAAGTTGCAGTTATAACACCAGATTCTTTTCTACTAATCACTTTTTTATATAAAACATTAGAAACAGCATTGTAATAATAATCACCCCTATGCGTATTTGGGTCTGGTTCAAAAGCTGTTGGCTCAACAATTTCAGCACCATCTAATTCAAGGAACCTGGCTGGATTATATCCACCAGTCTGTATCCCTCTTCTAACCGATAGGTCATCTAAAAATTCTTGAGGATTATGTCTAGTCATAAAAACATCCTTACTTTTATATTTACCAAGTGATATAATATATTTGAAAGTATTTTAACAACAAACCATAAATATTACACTAAAGGCTCAATATATGGGTAATGTAAAATTGATTTCAGCAGCATTTCTTAATTTAACGCGATAATAGAATCATGCAACATTCTTTCAATAAACAATATTTAAAATGAGAGAATCCATGAAAAGCTTATTATATCATCTACTTGTTATAGCATTTGTAGGATCTATCTCAATTTCTATCCCGCGTATTTATAATGTATTCATTGTTGAAGAATATTATAATATTACGATTGAAGAGAATTTAAAATATGGGATAAATATGGATAATATAAACATCGGTCCATTAAATACACAAAAGGAAAAATAAAATGAAAATCAAACATGTTACATTAACTGGGGCAGACAACCAATCATCAATAGAAAAAATGCTCGAATTACACAATGAATTCACGTTCATTGAGTGGGGAATTTTATTCTCAAGTTCAAGCATGGGATCTCCAAGATACCCTACACATGATTGGATTAAAAAACTATGTTCACATAACATGCGATTATCGGCCCATATGTGTGGTAAATTAGTCGATGACGCTATGAAATTTGGTACTATCATAGATGAAGACATTAAACTTTTAGTCGAATCTTTTACCCGCGTTCAATTTAATCTTTCTAAGGGAAGATTAAAAAAAACCCTATCTAATCCAGAATGTCGTATTTGGGATTTTGATTTTTCTGATATCATATTTGGCGGTGCATTTAGTCAATGCATGAATCTATTAGACCCCATATTGCTAGAACAAAGAAAAATTAGCCCATTATTTGATTCATCTGGTGGTAGGGGAGTGTTATCAGAATGGCCAAAAATCCCCAATCACAACTTTGGACCATTATGGTGTGGATACGCTGGCGGTCTTGGGCCAAACAACATTGTCGATGAATTATTTAAAATCGAAGAAGCTGTTGGTGATGCTGAAATCTGGATAGACATGGAAAGTAAAATACGAAATAGTAATAATGAATTAGACTTTGATCTTTGTGAAAAAGTCTTAAAGGCTATTGAACCATTTACAAAATGAGTAATACATCAAAACAAATTTGCATAATAGCAGCCGCTATTAGAGATGAATTAAATAATAGATTGGATGCTAATTATTGGTATGTCACAGATTGGCATAATATAACACACAGTTGCGAAATATATTATGATAAAGTTGATCCATCTTGTTACTTTTATATTGGATTTATTTTAAACATTTGCCCAATAGATGGTATAAGATTTTATTCACATATGGTGCCAAATTATTTTTTCGATGTTGAATTTGAAAAAAGAAAAGAACTAGATTATATCATAACCGATATCCATAACCCAAATTACATCGATTTATGTATAAACCATATTAATAAAATAATAAGCATCAATAAGATTTGCTTAGAAAAAAGAAAAATATTCGCTTCACAAGAAGAACACCATGCGATGACATTCGAACGATGCTCAGAGACATTGTTATGGGAACGATAAAATGCACTGACCCTATTATAATTGCAATTGTTGAATACATCTGCAATTATACTGTAATTGATAAGAATGACGTATGTTCACATAAGCATTCTAACAACAAATCACTACAAATGGTTGAATTGTCTTACTATGACACTAAAAATCATATATTGTTAGAAATAACTCAAAATGAAATAACTATTTTTAGATGGAGACAATCACAATTTGACCCGCATGAAATCATAACTTTTAACTTGTCAGACCCAAGAAGTATTCCAAGGGCAATGATTTCATTAAAGGAGATGCTTTGGAATTTGGCATAATGCTAAGAGACAAAATTGCAGATTATTTTGGGAATAAAATTGATTCTGAGTATGTTGTAAATTATTATGAATCAACGCAACATACCGCAAGCTATATTATAATGATTACTCATGTTGGTGGTATGGAAGATATGAAAATGCACCTTGTTTTTTGTCTACCATTTATTAAATTAAGCATGCAATTAATCCCAAATATATCAAATTCATATAATGATATTGAGCATAATACTTATGAATTTGATATATCAGATCAAGACTCTATTGATAATATGTTAAAAACTATGAGCTGGATTATAAATTATTGCGATCGTGGGAGAAAACAATGAATAAAGAAGAATTTACTTTTTATGGAACATTTGGACATGGGCAACTTCATTTTCCTGATTACTTTGAAGTTCATGTTATCGCTAATTCAAAAGAAGAAGCGGAGATGCTCGGTCGTAAACGTATGAGCGATGCTACTGACAATCGGTATTGCTGTTTTCATGATTCACTCGAAAAGGTTCATAAACAAGATCGAATTTACAGAGGAAAAGCATAAAGAACATGCAGCTAAGCATACTTCAATTAATTATAAAAGAGAATTTCCATGGGTTAAAGATAAGAAGTTCTAAAACATCAGAAGTGGAATACTTTATATACGAAGAAGAAAAAATGATTAAAGGGATTGAATATTATAATCACATAGTCAATATCCAATCAATTGGTACAATAATTAAGGCACAAAATTTGCAATTTGACATTTCAAGTCAAAAACAATATAACCAATTTATAGAATTCATACATGATAAAATTAGAGATTCAAGAAATGGTGACTCTTGGTAGAGTTAAAGATTATAAATAAATCTAGATTTTGGGAGCCCAAGC
>Ga0222691_1000201_pt1 | contig 24013 bp, 28 predicted proteins | sample AntAcemetage1237_FD_179839 | JGI IMG/M metagenome (GOLD analysis project Ga0222691, IMG submission 179839) | Saline water microbial communities from Ace Lake, Antarctica - #1237 | ecosystem: Environmental > Aquatic > Non-marine Saline and Alkaline > Saline | place: Antarctica: Ace Lake... | reverse complement strand
CACTATTGTATCAAATCGCGTTGATGATATAAGATGTGAAAATAGTATTGATATTGCATTTATTATTGATACTACATCAACAATGCAGCCATTTATTAGCAGCTTGAAAACTAATATTTCTGGTATTCTTAATCATTTAGATCAACTGACTGAAAATGTGAGATTTGGTATTGTCACATTTAAAGATAATGTGACACTAAAACTAGATTTTTCGGCTAATAATCACGATGACTTTATTAGTTCATTGAATACCATTAGTTCATCTGGAGGTGGCGATGACACAGATGCGGTTGCTGATGCCATTAAAGTTGCCAATGATAGTCTCGCATGGAGCACTGATCAGCAAACTGGTTCTATTGCTATTTTAATAACAGATGCTATAACTGATCCATCAAGTATCCCCGTTGGTCAGGCTGTTGTGTCTAACGCAGGAGGGTTTAATAGGAGATATGGTGTTGTTTTAACTGGATCTGATCCTAGTAATGCATTAATTGAACAGGCTGAAGATATTGCCAGATTAACCAATGGGTTGTATGCTTATAATCCATCTACACCATTAATAATTAATAGTATGATTAGTTTGGTTTGTGCTGATCCTAGCACCCCACCGCCACCACCGGTACCACCGCCAGCACCACCGGTACCACCGCCAGCACCACCAGTTCCACCACCACCGGTACCACCGCCAGCACCACCAGTTCCACCACCACCGGTACCACCGCCAGCACCACCAGTTCCACCACCACCGGTGATACCACTTTTGCCCGGTGGTTCTGCTAATGCTACATTAAGAACATATAACTTAACGGATAATCCATGTGGTCGTGCTTTGGATGTGTGGTTTTGTGTTGCCGCAGATATAAATGCGTTGGATATTCTTAATAATTTAGATGATACGATTACTGGTATTGTCGATCATATAATATCTAAAATTAATAACCCTGGTGCTACTAGTTATGTGAGATTTGCATTAGCTGCATTTAGAGATAGAGATGATCCCGTTGATATCATTATACCCTTGGGTCAACGTGTTGGAGTTGATATTCAAAATGGGCATAATAGGGCTGAAATTATTCAGGCCGCTCAGAGAATTGGAGCCCGCAACGGTGACATAGACAAGTCAGTTCTTACTAGGAATAATCTTGCAGCTACTATTGAAGCTATAAAGAATGATTCTTCCATTTGGAGCCCGTCGGATGATCAAAATGGAACTAGTTCAGTTGCTATGATTATTATAATCAATAGTAATACTAGACCATTAGGGAATGTGGCATCAGATATTCCACCTGATGGTAGTAGACCTAATTTAAATTATTTGGTTGTTGCTGCTGGAGAGCCTGATCTTCTTTCTTCTGATGAATACCAATCAAATCTTCTCATTCTTGATCAAATTGCTTCGAAGGCTGATAAAGGTGCTTATCTTGAGCGTCCAGATTCTTTAAGCCAGATTACTAGAATGGTTGATGCTGTTTGCTCTAATATTGGATCTTCTTCTGTACAGAGACAATCCGCATCTGTTAAAAAATTGATTATTGACCCAATTATTCATTCTGGTGTGACTCGCGGGGTTTCTACTGAACTTCCTCGTGGTAAGTATTCTGCTATTATTTCTAATACAGATTCTCAAATTGATGGGAAGCATTATGTTCCCATTGCTATACAATATATTGGAAATGGAAAGGTAAGAAATTCTAAATTTTTGAATAAGGGTAAGTTTACATCTCTTATGGAATCTAAGAATGCATATGAAGGGTTGGCTTCTGCCTTTGATCATGATGGTGGTTTGATTCATATTTATTACAATATTTTTCCAACTGCTAATGCATCTGGTAGTTCTTTGGTTTCAATAATGAAGAGAGATGAAGTTAGAATTCCAAGTCAAGATAAAATCCGAGATGAGATTAAACCAGTTCCTAAGAAAGTAACTTATAATGAAACGGTGATTTATAAAGAAAAATCGAAATTGAAGAAAGTTGAACCTGCAGTTGTTAATGATAATAATTTATCATGTCGAATGCCAGCTAGTAAGTTAAGATGGTATGAAAATGGATGGAAAACTGGTAATTGTTGTGGTTGTGTTATTAATGTTAGCGGTCAAGATTATATAATTATCAAAAAATCAATTGGTGATGATGATTCATGTGGTGGTGGCGAATCACAAGATTCACCATGTATTGCAAAGCTTAAGAATGTTCATGGTCACCCAGCCATTGCCTGGCCTACGTTTGATAAAAAGACGTTTGCACCAATCCCTGAGGATGGTTCTATGTTTAAATATAACCAAGATTTAAATGATTTAGCGGTTGTTGTGATTGATAATGAAGATTATAATAACCCAAAGGGAAATCCTAATGGGGTTAGGCATTTGACATTCCAGTTAATGACAATTATTTTTCCTGTATCATGAGAATAAATTATGACAAAATGTAAGACTTTATATTCAAAGTGTTCAAAGTGTGGTTCTGAAGTTGATTTAGAATACCCTTATCGGAAGACTGATTTTATTCCTGTGTTTTGTTTTGTTGTTGGTATTTCAATTGGTTTTATAATGTGCTTGGTGTCTAATGCGTGTTAAAATTGAGCAGTTTTGCACTTTGGCTACTTCTCCTTCATGGCAAGCGTGGCTTTATCACTTTAGCACGCATATGTATAAGAAATTTGTCCATAATTTACAAAATTCTAAGGGGTGTTCTGAGAATAGAGATATTATGAAGGGTATTGTTGAGGCTATTGATAGGGTTGGTGGGACTGATAAATTTTTTCAATTTTTGCAAGAACAATATCCTCATATGCTGGTTAATGATTCTAAACATGTGGATAGGTCAGATGATGCTCATGGGATTTTTGATGGGTATGTTCATGGTATTTTGACATATCCTCATAGAATTATTTTAAAGGGTTCTGGTGAGGCTCTTAAAAATAAGGTTGAAAGTTTGTTGAGTAAAAAGGGTAAGTCTGATTATATTATCATTGATGATATTGCGTACATAGAATATCTTGAGAGATCTGAGGAAGAATTAGTTGACCAAATCCCCAGTGATAATTGGAAATTATCTGTTTACCGCAAAGATAAAGCATGACTAAAAATAAAAAATTTAATTATAGAATTAATCCATCTGGTCAGAAGGAATTGGTTGTGAAGAATAACCAAAATAATCAGGATGATGAAACACTTAGTGAATTTTCTAAAAAATTAGATCAAATTATTGATTCTATGCATTTAGGAAATATATCTCCTATCAAAGATATTGCAGGAAATGATCTAGATCGTGATTATATCAGATCAGAATCGTTTACAGGCACCGGTGCAATAGCAATTATGCCATCCGGTGGCTTTACCACTACTAAAAAAAGTGATGACGATGATGACGATGATGAGGAAGATGAGGAAGATATTGAAGAAAATGTGATTCGGAATCAAACTAATCGTCATAAACCTATAGAACCATTGGAAGAAACTATGAGCAAAAATTTCAATAACGATATTAATAGAGTTCTGTCTGAGTGGGAACCAACTTTCAAGGCTGGTCAATACGACCCAGGCGATTATGAAATGCCAAGCCCAAGCGGTAATGGAGTCGCAGATCGTAAATTGAAAAACGATGATACTGGTAAATTCGACACCGAAATGAAGAATAACGGTGAGGCATGGCCCAGAAAACACAATGATACACCAGCGATGTGTGATGTTGATGATGATGGAGTAGAGCACGAACCGCAGGGAAGTCATGAAAGCACTCATGCTGATGCTACAGACGGTCATCAAACCGAAGTTGGACATGATTGGCCAGATAAACCCAAAAATGACGGAAGTGGTGTCGCAGAACCATTTGAAGGAACAAGATGGTCTGACGGCGGTACTCTAAAAGGTTCCGCACCAACCGAAATGTCCAATACTGGCAAAAAACAAAGCATGCCAAGCGACGGCCCAATTACCGGAGTCAAAGGCCCACAATCAGGCCAACCACAAGAAAGTTGGGACCTTGGTAATATTGGTTCTTTAATGGAATCAGATTCAGTTGATCTTCAAGGATTATTTGATCTGTATGCAACTGGAGTTGACTTCATCTGCCTTGAGGACTTTCAAGACCTTGTAAAAGCACACGGTGATACTTCGATATTGAACGAAAGATCACTAATGCTTTTAATGGACCGCAATCAAGAAAAAGTGTTCATCGAATCTCAAGATGCTACTGGGAGATTCTGGGTAATTAGACCAATCTCAGAAAGCGGAAAACCATGGGAAGATGACGATGATTCTAATGATGATTCTAATGATGATTCTAATGATGATTCTAATGATGATTCTGACGAAACATTTGATACGGTTGAAGAATCACGTGTTGTAAACGAATTACAAATGGGAAAAGATCCACGACGTGGTGGTAGATTTAACCCAAAAGGAAACATGGATTTCGAGGGTGACTTTGGTCTCGGAGACAATGATTTTGGTCTCGGAGATAATGATTACTTTGCGGATGAGAATCCAGAAATGGGTATGGACAACTCAGAAATGGGTATGGACAACTCAGAAATGGGTATGGAAAGTGGCACATCTTGTGCTGAGTGTGGTGGTGGCACCCATGGTGAAGCAAGTTGTCCAGAATGTGGTGCGGAAGTCTATACGAGCGAATTTGATGAACCAGGTGCTGGAATTGGTGCTGGATCTGATGAATTTGAATCCTATTCACCAAGAATGCATGAATCTCTTGGCAACTTTTTGAGATCGGCAAAAAATATAATTGAACAAAATAGTTCAATTTTTGCCAAAAAATCAATTGGAGAAGCCATCCAGTATTCTTGGAATGGGTATGCAAAAGGGATTAACCTAAAAACAGTTCCATCAAATGTTCGCAGATCATTAAAGAAATTGTCTAAAGAATATCCGCAATTTAACCCAATGTCTGAAAATGCTGGAATGGATAAGCTAGGTGGCTCTGCTATTTCAGATGGTTCTAGTACCAACAAATCAAGTTATATGTCTGAAAAAGGCAACCCAGGACCAGATCTTGATGATCTAGGTGAGCCACTTGGTGCTTCTCAAACTAACAATCTTGATGGTACCCCATCGATGAAGGGTACTGAAAAGGGGATGACTGGTTCAAGTAGCACTAAATCCGTTAAAGAAAATATTTCAAGGTTAGCTGGTCATTTTAAGAATAAAATTTTAGAATCGGCTGGTAGTGTTAAAGGATGTTCTGTTCAACATACCATCTTAGTAAGTGATTACAATGGCTTAAATAGAACAGGTGTTAGATCATCATTGTCTGAATCATTAGCGGATATTGAAGAAATTCTTCAGATCCATCCTCACACTGATGTTGTTTTAGAATCATTCATTTATAAAAATGATGAATTAATTCGGAAAATCAAAACACCAGCTATTAGTGTAAAAAGACGTGGGCCGCTTGTTTCTGAAGGTAAGGCACTTTTTAGATTCAAGCGAACAGCTGAAAATTTTGCTAATGGCCTTGTTTCGGAAGGAAAAACTTGTCGGTTAACCTCACACAATTGGGGTCATGCTGTTCAATCTAATATTAATTACAAAAATGCTACTAAGATCTTCAAAGAACATATCTGCCAGTAATTTGTAATGCTTTTTGGTGCCTAATACGCCACCTGATGGATTTTTAACATTAGGTGGCGTATTTTATATATATGCTTAGAGATCATATTATAGAAGAAATGTTTAATTTAAAGTATCCGATTTCGGATATAACACTAAACCATGTGTTCGACGAGCTTGAATCATTTTTATTAAATGTTAGAGATTATAAAAATTATGATCATGTGGTGTCTGTAAAATTTAATAAAGATAAAATCTTTGGAGAATTACGGATTAATCGGATTGCTCAAAGATTTGAAATGACAATTAAAAATGATGACTATATGATGACACCAGTTTATGGAAATTGGGAAACAATAAATAGTTGCCTAAAGGAAATAATTTGTATGTGATTAGAACATCTTAATTGGTACGTAATATTTTCTACCAATTAAGCGAGGATAAAAGTGTCTGATTATCACCAAGTGGGAGAAGAGATAACTGGCGATAATATTCCAACTGTTTTTGAATTGAAACTTGAAAAACACGTTCCATATATCAACCCTAGGGACTTTGGGATTAATGAAGAAGGAATAAATCCACTTAACTATTTTATAACTAGTGGTGACGCTGTTGAAAAAACAAAAATCATGGAAAAATCTATGTGGAAATACGCTGGAGAAATGCGTAAAAAAGCATATAACCTATTAATGCAAGAAAAAAATATTGATATTAAGGAAGCACAAAAATTATATAAAGAGGGTATTCGGCCAAATAAGCCAAAAGAATTTGGAGAATTTGTTAGCTTAGTGTGGTCTGCGGCTGGAAAATCAAGATCACTTCTAAATAACCTAATTAAAATCAAAGGTGATAATTGCTTCTTAGAGACAGAATGGGATAACCATTCATTACTATGCATTACAAAGAATCCGCGTATTAAGACATGAACATAAAAGAAATATTTATTAAATCTGTTATTGACAAACTTAATAATATTTCTAGTCATCATTTTTCTATAGAAGTAGAATATTATGACAATACTGTTTTTGAATGCACACTTTTTGTTGATAATCATTATAATGGATTTGTTTGCATTTCGGATCTTGACATTTGTGTAAACACGACAAAAGATAGTGATGATGACGAGTTGGTAGTTGTAACATCATTAGAAAATGAAGATTGCGTGGAGATAACCACAAACTATATTAACATTAACTTAGGATAAATCAATGAAATTAAATAGGGGATTTTATGCCGCTTTTGAGGGTATAGATGGTTCTGGTAAATCAACGATTATTGCAAAAGTAGTTGAAATAATTAAAACTAGAATCTCAGATGAAATAATTGTCTCTTACCATCCTGGCAGTACAAAATTGGGTGCCCATATTCGACAACTTGTTAAATATCCTCAAACAATAGATGAGAATATTGAAATTGATAATTTATCAAGACAAATGCTTTATATGGTGGATACTATTAACTTTGTTAATAATATTTTATTAAAAGGTATTTCTGAGAATAAGATGATGTTGTCTGATAGGAATTCATATATTAGCTCTTTAATTTATAGTGTTTCTGAGGGTAAGAATTTATCTGAGATACAAAAATTATTGAATGTGTTTGTTCCTCCTAGAATGGATAAGCTTTTTATATTAGATCTTTCAGCTAAAGTTAGCAAGGAACGGGTTAAACTAAAGAATGATTCAGATGGTGATCATTATGATAATCAACCATCTGAATTTTTTGAAAAATTAGCTGACACATATAAAACTCTTGAGACCAAGTCTTTTGAACAAACTAGTATTGTCGGTAGGTATGTTAACATTGCCGATATTATACATATTGATGCTGAAAAGCCGATTAATGATGTTGCTAATCAAATTGGTGAAATGATTTGTGATTCAATCATCGATAGGTGCATTGCACCATTTAACAATTGATAATAACTTTTTTGCTACAAATGAACGTATTAGATCACCAACATTTCTTTTTCGTTTGCTTATGGTTACGGCTTTTTTATCGGATGTTGATTGCATGCTAGCAGTTTTTTTCAAAATGGAAAGTCTTTTTTCCGCTAGCATCATTTTATCATCATATTCTATAGCATCAAGTATAGTGAGACCATTCTGTCTTAACTTTAGTGCTAATCTTTCGAACCTACTTGATTCGATAATTCCTTCTTCAATATTAAAATTTTCATCAAAAGCTCTATATTTCCAGTGAGGCATGTGTTACTCTTATGAATATGAATATCAATAATCAAGAATGTTTTGTATCAGAACACGTTTTGGTTCGTTTAGAAGTACAACTAATACATCAAGATGCGAAATTACCATTTAGAGAAAGAGATTCTGATGCAGGATATGATATATATTCAGTGGAAAATACAGATTTACCACCTGGAAAATCGAAGCTGGTGAAAACGGGTATTAAAATCTCATGCCCAGCTGGATTCTATTATACTATTGATGGTAGATCGAGTCTGTGGACTTGCGGCATTTTTCCAAGTAGGGGTATTATTGATGCTACTTATACCGGTGAGTTAGAAATATTTCTTGTGAATGTGTCTGATAATGAATTTATGATATCTTCTGGAGACAGAATTGCTCAGATTATATTACACAAACAATATCATGCGTATTTTAATGTAGTGGAAAAATTTAGTGATAATTACAATATCCGTGGCACTGCGGGATTTGGTAGTTCTGGAAAATAACAAAAATAAATTGTTTAACGACAATCTCTTTTTTGTAACAATTTTTAAATCAAGGATGCACAAATGGAATCAATAGGGGATAATGTGGAACAATATATTGTTGCATATGCTAAAATTGTTGAATCTAAAGAAAACGGTATAAACTTAGATGGGGTATTTTTTGGAGGAATTGGATCATCAAAGGCAGAGGCTGATAAAATAGCAAGAGATTGTGTAAACTCTATAAGAGGTGGCACAATATTACCAAAAATAAAACAATTAAATGGTAAAAACCAAGTAGTTGATGCTCTTTACGATTTAGCAGATAATTTTGAGTCAATTACCTTACAAATGATCGAAGCCAGTCAAACTATTCAAAAGGCACAAAAAAGGAAAAGACGATGATTTGGTTCTCAGGATATTTTGAAATAAAAGACCGTTCACCAGTTACGTTAATCGGATCATACAACCCACCAGATGAAATATCGTCACAAACACAAAATATTATTGAAATTAATATTGAAATAGATGGAACATCAACTCTTTTGTTTTCTAAAAATCCATCTATGATGCATTCTGAAAATCCGACTGCAGAAGAAGTATATCTTAAATATTCAAATAAAATCAGAAAAATGATTAAATATATTTCAGATGACAATATTGAAACTTTGCTTAACAAATTTAAAGTAAAATAGCTTTCCTTTGGCTTTCCTTTAATTTTAATCGATTTAGGCGGCACTAAGGCCGTTTTAAAAAGAAAGCCAAAGGAAAGCCAAAGGAAAGCTATAAAAATACATTGACTTAATAAATTTTCATTCATCAAATATAATCCTAGTTCACATTAGAGATTATCAACTATTTCCAAAATAGAGATCTTGATAGAATGAAACTAAAAATGATAACCGAATGCATTAAAGAAAATGATACACACTCAATGTCAGTATCATTAGAGCAATCTATAAAAAACCTTCGAGTGAAATCCCTAATAAAATTAAGAAAGATGTTGCAAGCAATCGGTCTTGCTAAAGATGCACCGAGACATTCTGTGATTGAACCAATAGGAATAGCAATTTCCCCATTCGCAGGTGTTAGGCATGCTGTTCAAAATAAATTAAAACAAGATATAACGAATATTAAACAAGCTGGATTAAACAATCCAGCATTAAATTACATAGAAAATTATTGGGGATTTCAATTTCCGACACAATGGTCAGACCCATATGCATCACAAATTGGAATGATGACAAATAAGGGAAAATTTGACGACATCATAAAGTCAACAATTAAAAAGGCGAAGATGTTGGAACCTAACGAACGTATACTCTTACTACAAGATTTTATCAATAATTTATAATGTGGTTAAAACTAAACGCTAATTTCTTATGTGATAATAATGGTGTTGATATTTGCCATAGCTTATCACCACTCGATGTACCAGATAGTATAAGATTAATTTATTTCTATGGTTCCATTATTATAGAAATAGAATATTTATGCTCATCCACCGAAGAAATACTTAGAATTAATAGTGATGATGGAAATGGAAATGATTATATGCTGATTGGAGAAAACAGCCGAGATATTTATTCAATTTTCATAAATCCATCAGTTAATATTCAAATGGCATTTAAAAATAGTCTTGAACAATTAAATAATCATTTAGTTGTTTTTAAAGCTATTGAAGCTTTTATGTGTCAACAGTAATAGCAGATGCTATAGACGCCGCTTGTTCTTCGGGTGATCGAATTATTGAAATAAAATCTTTAATAATTTCATTTAAGTCTGTTGCTGGATCATTTATATCAAACGCCACTTTATCAACTAGCCATATACCATACTCAGTGTCGGCTGAGATATAAAATTTGGCAATTCCATTTTCAATATCTAATAAAAGAAAAAAAGATTTATTAGATTTTTTAAAAGAAAACGTGTCTTTATTAATTAAATCTCCAATTGGAAATGGTAGAATGGGGATTGGGGTTTGTGATCTCCACGATATTACATCATAACAGCCTAAATTTTCCAAAGTATCAATAATTATATTATCATGCATTTTATATCTCCTCGATATTTTGTTGCGATGATAAGTCCTTTGTTAATATAGACATGCTGTACATATCATCGGATTCAGATACTTCTAAACCGTAAAATCTACCAGCGTTATCTGTGGTCCCGTTTTGTATTACGGAATTTCCTTGAGATAATTCAAAATTATATTCTTTTGCCGGTAGCCCGTCATATTTTACTTCTAAAACAACTTGCGTTCCTAAGAATCCTCCATGAGGTGTTGGTTGTTTCATGCCTGGAAGTGGGTTTCTGCGTATTTCCCTCCAAATTTTAATATACACATCATCTTTTGATTCTTTTATGATATTGAAATCAGAATTTAAAAATTCAAATGTTTTCAAAATTCTTGGCATTATGTTAATCAATATGTTTTGGTTTATATGGAGAATCAACTAATAAACAAAGCTCATTGGGGTCCATAAGATTTTCTTTAGTGATTGTTATGGTTATTGGCCCGATTTTAATTTTTTTGTTTAATGTGCAATTAATCTTTGTTTTATTAGGAATTAATGAGATTCCTCTTGATAGGTGAGAAATGCGTGTGATCTTTCCCTTTTTTTCGAGTGCTTTTAGATGACACATTACACCATTTGGTGACTTAATCCCAGTTTTAGACATTATTTCACGAACTGTTGGGCAGCATCCATTTTTTGCTGAGAAGTCTTCAATGATGTTCAGGACTTCGCTTTGTCGAAGTGTCAATGGTTTGTCTAACATGATAGCTCCAAAGAGTGTTATAAAAATTGTTCAAGTTTTAGTTTAATACATTAAAAATACTTGGGCAATTTTTACAATTATCATGTTAGTGTAAGTGTCTTATTTAAGATCACGATGTTTTGTTAAATGACTTCTAATTGACCATATGAAAATTCGGAGAATGTGGTCATTTGGGTTCTAATATCCATTCTTCTAAGAGTAGAACCAGGCCACATTCTGCATCCGAATTTTCCAAATTGGCGATTAGCGTCAATGTCAATCGGGAAGTATGGGGTATTAATCGTAACAGGAGTTGCTAACCCAGAACTTAGAGTAGTGCTTGGTGGGATTAATAATTGATTCCACCAAATCCAAATTTGGTCATCTCTTACCATTATTTCTAAACGATTCCAGTATTCATTTTGAGATCCACCAATTTGGGTACCACCATCATAGACGACAAAGCCATCTGGTGTTGCACTAGGTTGTGATCCAACACCAGTAAATGTTCCGGCTTGAGAATAGATTGCACTGACTGCGTAACCAGCTTCTAATCCTCGAACATAATCATCAATATCGTCAGATTCTAAATCTCCCTCATAGTCAGAACCCATGTCAAGTGTTCCAACTTTAAACTGTGTTTGAACTAATCCAGTTGTTTCATTATATGAAAATTCAACCCTAACAATCGGGCAATTATATTCTTGGTGGAGAAGTTCAACAATATCACCGGAAGAACCAGGATAGACAACATCATTAGAAGGATCACCAGTGAGCATAATTGAATCACAAGTGGGAGTTGGGACTGGGTTAGTCCCCGTACCCTCATAAATTTCGGTTGGGAACATGATTTTTTTGGTGTAGTTGAATATGAGATTTTCATTGCTCCCCGGTGTTAAAACCCTTAAAGAACCAAATCTTGGTAAATCATGGAAATGAACCCCACAAACCCTAACATAATTTAAGCCATCAACCACACCAGATCCTAAAACCTTCATATATCTATTTTCATTCTCATCGATCTGTGATCTTAATACAATATCGTATGGGGTAAAATTAGATGAATCTGGTCTGCCAACATCAAACCTCAAAAGAGCATTAGAAAAGTTTTTTCTGTTCCAAAACCATACTGGCCGTTCGCTAAAATCTTCAACACCAGGTAGGCTTGTTTGAACTCTAAGACCAGGTAAAGTGCTATCAATAACTGCTCTATGCTGTTGGTTTAGTTGATTGCCTTCAGTTCCAGCTGTGAGAACTACATCATAATCAAAAAGTGGGTCATCATAACCAGTAAGACCCCAGATATTTTTTTCAAAGTCTCTGATAGCAGAAACCTGTTCGGAGGAGTCTTTGTCTTCACTACCTCCTCCCGGTTGAACTTCTTCACGTACTATAGCCACATCGCCAAATTGTTGTTGCCCAGCCCATGCCCACATATGCGTGGGGTTTAAAATTGGTTTTTTACTAAAATACCAACGATTAATTGGCTCACCAGCTACTTCGCCAACTTTGAATGCCCATAAATCAACCAATGTTCCAATTGGAAGAAGATCAATAGTGGCATCTGTAAGCAATTGTTGAGGATTAACTCCGGATTTTGGGTTTTCCGGGTTTTGGTACTGCCAGACATTTCTGGCTGTGATAGAATCCCCTATGGCCGTCGCTGTATCGGCATTCCACTTTCTAACAGTGTATTGGTTAGTTGATAAAATGCTACTGGCATAATTAGTGATAACACCCATTTGTTTGGTTATCAAATGCCCATTAAATAATAAAGAACCAAGCAGAGATGGGTCTGTTTCTGTTTTAAAATCAAAACGGAGTTGGTCGCCATCATCTCCTTTACCCATGAACCAGACCATTTCTGGGATTCCGGCAGCTCCTGGCGTGAATGCCCAGCCAATTTCTGTTTGAGTAATATTATTAGAATCACGTTTTAGGATCATCTCATGCTCGGCGGCACCCGGAACAATGGCGTCATCGTATCTTTTAAATATGAATGCTGGGTATTGACCCTTGTTTTGTAATGTAGCAGCTGTATTATTTGGGTCTGCTATAGTTGATTCTGGGAATAAGTATACCTTCATTTCACCGTATGAGTTTAATCCAGGCAATTTACCACTACAGGTTGGTGGTCGTATTGCTGCAACATCTGTTTCATCTTGAATCCAAAAGATCTGTGTGCATTCTTCGCATGAGCATACAAATGGAATTGGGCTATCAACCGTGAATCTTACAACATTGCCAATTCTCTCAAGACTTATAAATTCTGTTCCAGCGGCTAGAATAATGTCTCCACTCATCCAGCCACCATCATCTGGGAATCCAGCACCTTGAAACCCAATAACCCCTAATCTCGTTCCGACTAATGCGTCTAATTTACATTTATCATCAGCACTCAATAGACCAGGTGAATCACAAGTTGCACTTGGGATTGGATCTTCAGCAATATGAGTAGCACCGTGGAAACTTGGGAATAATACTTGTGATTCTTTGAAGTATAATGCCCGTTGTTGACTATCAAATTGATACCCGGTTGTTATTCCGTCTGGGCCACTAATTTGGACAAACTGCCCATCTTGTAATGTTGTGTGGCTTGGTACATTATTTAATGCCATGTTTTTACCTATAGAAAAAGTTCTTAATGTTTCAATATTTACTTAAAATTTGCTCGTATAATAATTGCTATTTTGTTCTTGTGAGATATGGTAGGATTATTGTTAAAAAACAAAATAACAATCTGGGGGTGATTTATCAAATGTTGTTTGAATTTTGATAATTCTTTCTGGCTTGAATTCGGATTGTAGGGATTTTCTTCTAGTATGTTTTACAAATTGCAGAATTCTTTTTGTATTCTTAGCATACCGTAATGTATCGCATATATTTATTTCTCTAAAGTCATTATCACCAATTACCATATCAACTTTTCTACCATCATATGGCTCATAATCAAGACCAAGAAATTCTGCGAAACCATTATCTATTGCCTCTTGAAATGCTTCAGTTGGATTCGCCATATATTTAATTCCAAGTAAAGCACAAGCAATAGCACGATGGCCATAATTTGGATATAAATCAAGCACAGTTCCTTTAATACCAAGATTTTTAAACATTGTAATGTAAGCACGTAGATCTAACATTTTAAATCTATTGGGAGTACCTTTAGTAAAGTATAATGAGTTTTTTACAAGGTTATGATAGCTCAGTTTAGACTTATTATTAATAAGTTCATTCATGCATCTTATTGTTAATCCGGGTTTTTTTAAAATGGAATCCCATATTTTATAATTTCCAAAAAAATGCATGATTATTTTATTACCAGGAATTTCAACTTTGCCATTTCTTGGATATACTTGGAATGCATTATTTTGCAGAATTTTATTAATTTTTATATCATTTAATGAGGCTATTTCGTCATTTAAAACATACTCTGGGTACTTTGGATTGATATATCCTCGCCTATTTATTATTCTAACAAATTCATGCACAGATAATCTTTGTTCTAAAAAACTGGCATTATTCCAAGCATCCTTATGTATAGTTATGTGTGCTGGATATAGTTCACCGCTATCTAACTCGCTGCCATATTCTAACATTATTCTTGGTGGTGATTTTATTTTAGAATTATTTTTGGTTATTACAAATGATTTCGTTTTATTTTTAGCTTTGGTGCGGTCAAAATAATATGTTTCCCATGAATAATTCATAAATCTGACGTGTATATGATCTTCTCTGACAAACACTTTTCTGACTGTGTCTTGTTGTTCTAGATTATGAACAACTTCTCTGATCCAGATTTTAGAATCTTTGTGGTTATTGGCCGCTTCTTTTGGGTTTCTTACGGCTATTTTTAATCTATTTAGCCAATTTGAAAATGTTTGCACGCAAATACCGGCGACTTTAGCACAATCTCTTTGACTCATTCCTTTTGTCACGTAATGCTCATATACCCATTTGTGAGAAAAGTATGGGCTTTTTGGTTCTAATGCTTCATCTAGTGTTTTTCCTTTTATACCATATTTTTTAAATCTGTTATAAATGGATTTTCTGGATAATCCTGTGGCTTTTGATATTGCACTAACGGTGTGTAATTTTGCTTGTTTTCTTAACCATTCATCATTATCCCAATCTTCTGGGACATGTATTGTGTTAATTGTTTTCTTTCTGGACGATTTTGGCAGATTTTTTGGCATTCTGCCTTTTATATTAGCAAAGTTTTTTAATTTTCTTATCCAGTATACTGATCTATTTGCTACTCTTGCGTGATCATTTGTGGTTAAGTAAGGATGGTTTGCAAACCATTGTTGTATACTACTTTGATCTTTTATATTAACTTTTAAGAATTCTTTTTGTAATTCTTTTATATCATCTTCATAACTTGACATGTGTGTCCGTATTACACTTTTTCGATTATATATCTTCTTTGTACCGGTGAATAATATGTTATTGACTCACCTAACTCGTATGAATCTGGGTCTAATGGGTCATCTTCACCAGATTCTTTATCAATTATATCATCAAACTCTGATTTTTCTTGATTTTGATTTTCAACTTCATTATCGATGTAATTAGCCATATTTCTTTTGAGGATTTCGTCCTCTGTGTCTTTGGTACCATCTGCTCTTTGTGCTTTGTCTTTTTTAAGATCCTTATATGTCTCTCTAGCTCGTTGCATCTCTGGGCTATCTGAAACTTGTTTTGATAATACACCATCTCTGTCTTGGCGGTTTAATTGCATTACCACATCATCCAATCTTTTTTGCATATCACTAATATCATCTGGATACTGCGGCTGTGAATCCCTCTCTTTATCCTTATCTTTACTAAATATTCCACCAATCTTTTTCTTAAGCCAATTTTGTGCTGACTTCAAGAAACCATACTTGGGATACATGACGCCTTGTTTCACACCTCTAATATGATCAGAATTATAAGTTCTATAAAAATTATTGAATATATCTGGTGCCAACCTTATCCCTGTATGATATCTTGACTTTAAATTTCCAGTTGTCATGATTTTTGGGAGAATTGACGCTAATTTTTTAACTTGTGATTTGCTTAAATAATGTAAATTTATACCACCAACAAGATTATTGCCAGTGTTTGGGTGTGTGTAGGCTCCTAATAATAAAATTTCTGGTTGTGGATCTACTTCAAATCTGTCATAGGCAAAATCCCATTTTGGTCCTTCACCATCTTCTAATATGCATGAAGAAACAAATAGTTTAGATTCTGATAAATTAAATTCTGATGCATTAGATAGCTTCATATTCATCGCTTATAGAATCCACAGGTAACATTTTATCTTCAATATTATCTACTTTTTTTCTTGGCATGCTCACATTAGTGATTCCGGAGAAATATTCTCTTACAACCATTTTATTTATCTTGTTAGCAAGCTTCGTAGCTGTTTCGCTAATAATATATCTATCAATTGGATCTAAATTCTCAAATATTGGGTGAGACTTTAAAACACTTTCCTTAACATCATCCTTGTGAACATCTGCGATAATTCGAAGTTTAATTGTAGCTGCTTTTAATGTGTTAGCAATAGCAACTTTTGACACAACTTCTTGTAATATTTTATTTCCTTTTGTTTTTGTCTTGATCTCTCGACCAGTTGGTATACCAAGTTTATCAAATTCTTTAACTTCTTCGGTCATCTCATCAGCAATGGCTGTTGGACCCATGCTATGATATCCACCTCTTGACCAGATTGAATGCCAAATACTAGAATTTTCCCCAGGTATTGGTTCAATTTCCGGGTCTTCTCCAGGGCTCCACCAAGATCCAAGACCAGATCCTTTTGGTGGTCTACCATCCCTTGGAACTTCAAGATTTTTCCGTAATGTTCCTTTACCGGGATATTCTGATGCTACTGGGCCAAGTGTTCTGATGATATATCTTAACTCATTGACGGTCATTATTCCGCCCATTTTACCTTTTTTAGCACCAAATTCACTAGCCATAGCACTGTACTTTTCGCTATTAGCGAGAATTTTTCCTATGTCATGATTTAGGGCAATATTTAAAACATACTTTATTGATTCTGTGTCGGCATTATCTTCGGGGTCATTGTCCTCAAGATTTCCGGCCATTGAACTTCCGTCATCGTTACCAGTATCGGCATCAATGCTTGAGATGCCAATGCTGGTTTTTCTGTCGGGAGTATCGATAGCTTGACCTAAACCAGTAGATGCACCACCAATTTTAGTGCTATAATCGCCAATTTTTTCAATAAGATCAGTAATGTCTTGTCTTCTAAGAGCGATTTGCTCTTCATCTCCGCTTTCGATTGCATCAGCATATGACATTACTGTTTGGTAATATGGTGCTGAAAAATAACCAAATGGATTATCATCGGACTTTTCATGACTTTGTTCTCTTTGGAATTTTCCTTTTACGACTGATGCTGCGTCTCTAAGTTTTTTAGGATTTATTTCATCCAAGAGAGATTTTAACCCACGTTGACCTAATTGATTTTCAAACCCGGCTGCAGCATCGGTTCTGTTTTCACCACCAATACCGTGTTCCATCGCACTTTTAACATTTCTTAGAGCATAACTGATAAATGGAACTGGTCGTTGGTTTCCTGTAACATCCATTGCTCTGTCAAATCCGGGTTGCATCATTCTAACAAGAGAAATAAACCCATTGTTGTATAAATCTTCTATAAATGATCGATCATTTCTATTGTAGATCCTAGCCACTCTACGTGCAGTTCTAAATAGTGGTGATCCGCCTTTGTTGCCATAGCTTGGGCTTTTTGGGTTATCTCGTGATCCACTAAATAGCATGCTTGGATCACCAGCGAATGCGTAAACTAATTCCTCCGGTGTCCATTTGTAAGCTCTCCCCATTGGTTCAAAATCTGGTGGGGGGGAACTTGGGCTAGTCCATGAATTACTCCAAGTTGGATTGTCTGTTAATGGCCCAATGGTGTGGTATAGTAGATCTTCTGCATATTGCCTATCATATCCCGCACTATTTGGGTTTTTAAGGTCTGATGCACTATTTTCGAAAATATCTCTTAATTTGTTTGAAATTAATTCATCTATTTTAGACATCGGGATCTCCTGTAGGTGTTTATGATTCTGTTGATATATTTGAGTTGTGAATACTAATAATTTTTTAAGATTTTTTAATAATTTTGGAAATCTTATTTTGCAATTTTTTTGATAAATTAGATTCAGTTATCTCATATATTGGTTTTGAACTATAAAGAAGTTTACAAACCAATTCTGGCTTATCCATAGATATTACCTGTAGCCCTGAGTTTAACATTTTGTTTAAAATGCCAAATTCCTCATTTTTTTCAACAGCTGGATAATCAATTCCAGCTGGTCTGGAGAATACCATTGTATTTAATATGGCGTTTTTATTATTTTCCCAGTACGTTGCTCGACCAGAATTATAACTATATTTTAATGCTTTTGTTAAGACACAAATGTGGGCAGAATTTGTTGCCATAGTTGCTATTTGTGATTCTAATCTTTGTGGTGCGTGCCAACAATCCATGTCAAATTGTGCCAAGATTTGCCCATTTGCTGAAGATATTGCATAGTTTCTTGCTTGTCCGGCATTTAATTTATGCGGAGTGTCTACCATAAACACGTCTTTTTGTGCTTCGATATTTATTCCTGATGCATTAAATTGATTTTTGGCATTATTAACTATTATCAGTTCTTTGTACTGATATGTCTGTTTTTGGAAGCATTTTATAGCATTATTTAAATTATATATATCAGGATTATCGATGATCATCAATGCTGATACTAATGGGAATTCTTCTGTTTCGTTGTTTTCCATATCATATTTACTGGTTTATGGAATTTAAAGAAGCCTACCCATTTCTTCTGCTCCTTTAGCGTCTTTAATGCTTTCTAAGGCATAGGGATTTTTACCCTTAAAAATGGGTCACCAGTAATCTGGTGGCCCATTTTTTTGATTATGTGTAGCTTACAATATAACCGTAATTTTCGGCAATACTTTTTGCTACTGCTGTTTTTTCATTTATTTCGATGTTAGTATCATAATCTTCTGTTAGTTCGCTTGCTATTGATGCGACAGATTCTTCTTGGACTTGAGATCGAAGGGGGTTAGTATCTCGCTTTCCTTCAATTTTTAAGCCAAATTTTGGAAGCATTCTTTCAAAGTTTGGCTTATCTGAAATCGCGAGAATTTCTAATGATTCTAATGATGGCATTGTTGATTCATTCTTTGTTTTACCAGAATAAAGATCACCACCTTTTTTAAATCGTTTGGCGAGTTTTTTTCTGGCTGGTGTGCAAGTTGATTTTGACATAGGAGTACAATAACCTTCGTGGGACTTTTTTACAGCCTTTTGTATCCACTTTTTACTTTTGGTCATCATAATCCTCTTAATTATTTTTTATTGGATAATGATTATTGCGATGCGGATAATAGACCTTGACTAATTTCTTTCCATGCTGATGAAAATTGTTGTGGTGTCTTTATGGTTCCGCTATTAAAGGCGTTTTGTAAAAATTGCGACATTTTAGTAAACCAAGGCAACCATGCTCCCCTGTTTATTGCTCCACCATCGTTTATTGACTTTGTCTTTGAAAGAATATCTGATATAGACACGAGTTCACCACTCTCTATATCTTTTGATATTTGTGTAAAATTAGACGCTAAAACAGCAGCATCTTTTTTTAAGTCAGATTCAGAATAATCTGGACGCTTTTCAACGTATGCTGTCCAATCATATGCATTTTTAGACAATCCAGCTAAATCTGGATCTTGTGGCTTTTGTGGATCATCTGGGTTACTTGGAATTTGACTACCGTCACCAACTTTTACCTCTGAAACTCTTCTTATTGCTCTTTGAGCAATTATCAATTCTCCATCTTTATTTGGTTTAACATAAACGTAACTTGCTGTGAGAATAATTGTATATGATGTATTTTCAACACCAGCACCAAATATTACTCTTGTTGAATCTGGCCAAATAATTATTTTTTTACTAGGAAGAACTGTCCAAGAGTATGCAACAGATTTTAAAAATTCTGGTTTTTCAAGGATTGGTTTTGCCCAGACTTGGACTGCTTCTCCGAGTGGATAATATGTGTCAATGCCACCAATTTCTAATGGTGGTATTTCATATTCTTCCATATTTGATGTATTTTGAATTTCCTGCTCTGCACTTGCTAAGGCAAATCGTGCTGTTTCTTTTGGCGTTTCAAGCTTTTGTTTTATTTTAGAAGATTCAGCTACTTCATTCCTGATCTGGGGCGGATCTGGTTTGTTTAATGAAGTAGCTGAATCATTTTTTACAAGACTGAATTTCTTGTCTTGAGCTATAGAAGATGTGGTTAGTAATATTAAAATTAATGAGCAATTTATGATCTTAGCCATATCTTTATATCTCTTTTTTAGAACCCCGAATTGATCTTGATGATTATCTTAATTTTTCTTCTAAGATATCCATAAGCTCTTTTAACGCCCACTGAAGAATGAATTCCCATGGGATTGCCATTTGTGCTGATACCGTATTTTCTTCGACATTAGCACAAAGCTTCTCTAATTCGCTAATAGCATCGAAATCTTCTGGTACAGATTGTGTTGATAACACAAAATCTGGTGTTTCATTTCCAATGAGCGATGCTTGGGCATATCCTTGTACAACCCAAACATTATGTGCAAAATTTTGCAAATTTTCTTTAACTTTTCCGTCTTTGACATCATTGACGACGTCCTTTACCTCTGATAACGGAAATTCTTCTGGGTAAGGTGTAGCCATTTTTTCTTCTCCTATAAATGTTGTGATTACCCCTAATATATTTTTACTCAAAATTATACTAGGCATTTAAAATATGTACCTAATCAGTTTATAATCTTTAACAAGTTAGTGATAATTATGAATTCAACATCAAAATCAGCGGTAGATATGATATCAGATTTGATGGAAGATTCTAACCAAGCATCTAGTATGTCTGGGGGGGTAATGTCACAGGAAATATCCCCATTGCTGACTATAAATCAAACTCCTTATCAGGATGATTCACAACATGATGAAGATTGTTTTTCTGATGAAGAATTAAAAATGGCTAAAAAATTTATAGAATTTTTTGGCGGTGATTCTGATCGTGCTAGAGAAATAATTGATAAAGCCTCTGATTGTGAAGAATGTCTCGGTATGATTGATAATGAAGAAGAAGATATAAGCATGATGGCCGCCACCATGCCAGAAACACCGGATATGCCAACTATGATGGGCTTTGGTGGATAAAATAATTATTGCCAGAAAGAGAGATTGGTATGAATATAGTTATAGTATCCGGCTACTTTAACCCACTACATTCTGGGCATCTTGATTATTTTAATGCAGCAAAAAAACTCGGAGAAAAACTTTGGGTTATCATTAATAATGATTATCAAGTGGCATTAAAAGGTGCAGTACAGTTCATGAGTATAGAAGAAAGAATAAAAATAATTGAAGCATTAAGTGTTGTTGATAAAGTATTCCCATCTGTTGATGAAAACGCATCTGTTATAATAACTTTATCCAATATAAGTAAACAACATTCTAATAATCATAATTTAATATTCGCTAATGGTGGCGATAGAAAATTAGACAATACTCCAGAAGAAACATATTGTTTACAAAATAACATTGAGACAGTGTATGGGGTTGGATCTGAGAAAATAATTTCATCTAGTAAAATATTAGAAAACGTAAAGAATAACGCTTAAACTATATAAATCTTTAATTATAATGTCAAATATAGTTTAGTGTTTCAATGTTTTTGTATGGAATAAAAGATGGAAAGTGTTCACCCACGATTGCTAGCAGTAATATCTGCTGTTGATGATTGGTGTAATACCAATGATGTTCAATATGATATGGCTTGTGATGAAAGTGACATACAAGGCTTTAAATTATTCCAAAAAAACACCAGATTTATTAATAGCCTGATTGAATATGTAAATCCATTTTTAGATAAAAATAAAGTGCACCTTGAATACCAAAAGGTAAGAGGTGGAACTATTATAACATTATCTCTTGAAGCAATTTCAGAGACAAAATTGTGTAATATTATTAAAAGAATTGGTGAGGAAGTAGAAATTATGTCATTTGCTGATAGAATATCACATGCTATTAATAGTAAGCCAATTCAAGCAATCCCAGAAGAAAAGACCAAAAAATATAAACTATCTGAACAAGAATTATTAAAGCACGCTAATAAAATTATAAAGTGTGGTTCTGACCAAGATTTTGATGATAATGAAGCGAAAAAATCAATCAAAGGCAAACGGATAAAACAAGCTGGTGGTGCTACACTTGGTGCAAATAAAGGTGCAAATAAAGGTGCACCACTTAGGTTTGAAGAATTTAAAATTCCACAATATCAAAGTAGAAGATTTAAAAGCGAATTAAATGAAGCACTTGATGGCATTGCTACCCCAACTGATGAGCAACCACAAGATTTATTTAGCAAATTTGCTAGAGCATTGACAATTCTTGGTGATCAAATGGGGACAGGTCCATTACAAAATGTTTTAAAAAAACAGGGTATAAATTGGAAAAAGTCTGAAGATGGCCAAAATATCATATTATATGTTATAAATAGTCAAACTAACGCACAGCAGCCAATAGCAACAATTAATGCTAAAACTCTTGAAAGCCCCAATGATTTTCAAGAACAGCTGACAATTATGCTTGATTTTGCTAAAGGCGAAGCCCCCGGTGCCTTCAAACAAAGACAACAAGAATTACAAGATCAGGACAAAGCCGTACGAAGTATTGCTCAATCTGTATCGCCACAAGATGACCAAGATGGGATTGCACAGCAGATGAATGCGGGTGCATCTGCTGCCACCAATGCTGGTGTTCCTAAAATTAATGTTTAGTTGAGGTTATTAAACAAAAAATGGTTACTTCTGATTCAAAGCTCGTAATGAATATAAAATGGTTTGGTGGAATATTTATACAAGCCGTACTAATTATAATATTGACATGTGTTGTTATCCACATCGAAAAACAGACCAATGATAGATTTACTGGTTGTGAGATGGATGATTGGATTAAAGAATGCAGAGATCTAAATAAGGGAAAAGGTTTATTATTTCCCGATAGAAAAAATCATCAAAATTAACATAAAACAATTGATGGTATATAATATTTGTTCTTTTTTATTAAAATGTACTTAAAGTACCTTTATATTAACAATTGAGGAAATTATGGCTACTCCAAATATTCCAGACAATAGAATCAGATTCCCGTCTGCAAAAATCGATCTTGAAACTCAAGTTGGTGAAACTGGTCAATCACACGACTCATACCCAACACCAGGATCTCAAGCCAGAGCTGATTGGATGAATCTTGTGGTAATTGGCCTATTGTCACAACAAAGTAGTTTTCGTGAACCAACACAATATAGAGATGGAACCCCATGGTTTGATCTTAACACGATGACTTTAAAAATTAGGGCAAATGAAGAATGGAAATTAATATCAGAAGTAATTTCATTAGCAGAAGATTCAGACGGTAATTCTACAACATTAAATGATTGGTTTTTAAGTGTTGCCGACTCATTAAGTTCACTCGCACAAGAAATAGTGTATAGCGGATCTTCTACCGTTGGCCCTACCGCGTTGATTACAATTCCAGAATCATTACGTAACTTATTATACTCTGATTCGCGGGCATTTGTCTATAAGAATGGTATTCTAATAGATCCAAGAAATACAAGATTAGAGCCAAGTGCATTACCAACAGCTGTTAAAATCACCAATGATTCTATTGATAATGGTGATAACTTTACCGTATTTATTCGAAGAGTCCCCGCCGACTCATTTTATTCACCAAGCGTAACGATTCCTTAATATGGGTTTGTTGGAAAAACTTAACAAAGCTCTTGCAGACAACAATTTAGTTGTCTCCGTTAAAAAACCATCTATAAGACCAAACAGATTCAAAAAGCCAGAACCAGAACCAGAACCAGAACCAGAACCAGAACCAGAACCAGAACCAGAACCAGAACCAG
>Ga0222691_1000195_pt1 | contig 24648 bp, 36 predicted proteins | sample AntAcemetage1237_FD_179839 | JGI IMG/M metagenome (GOLD analysis project Ga0222691, IMG submission 179839) | Saline water microbial communities from Ace Lake, Antarctica - #1237 | ecosystem: Environmental > Aquatic > Non-marine Saline and Alkaline > Saline | place: Antarctica: Ace Lake... | reverse complement strand
TTCAGACTCAGCAACTACTGGTGCCCTCAAGGTTGTGGGTGGTATCAGTACCCAAGAAAACTTGCATATTGGGGGTGTTTCCAAGGTGTATGGTACTACTAATGCTACTTCTAAAACCACAGGTGCTCTCATAGTTGCTGGTGGTATTGGGGTCAGTGAAGATATTCACGGTAAGAATGTCTTCATTGAGGATGTAGTTTCCAATAGTGTCGTCATCCTTGATACAACTAACGCTACTTCTAAAACCACAGGTGCTCTCATAGTTGCTGGTGGTATTGGGGTCAGTGAAGATATTCATGGTAAGAATGTATTCATTGAGGATGTAGTTTCAAACAGTGTTGTCATCCTTGACACAACTACTTCCACCTCAGCTACAACAGGTGCCTTAAAAGTTACAGGTGGTATAAGTACCCAAGAAAACTTACATATTGGGGGTGTTTCCAAAGTGTATGGTACTACTAATGCTACTTCTAAAACCACTGGTGCTCTCATAGTTGCTGGTGGTATTGGGGTCAGTGAAGATATTCACGGTAAAAATGTCTTCGTAGAGGATGTAGTTTCAAACAGTGTTGTCATCCTTGACACAACTACTTCCACCTCAGCTACAACAGGTGCCCTCAAGGTTGTGGGTGGTATCAGTACCCAAGAAAACTTACATATTGGGGGTGTTTCCAAGGTGTATGGTACTACTGCATCCGATGGCAAAACCGCGGGTGCCCTAATTGTAGCAGGTGGTGTAGGTGTCTCAGGTGCCCTATTCGGTGCTGCAGCCACCCTAGATGGTGTGGTGACCTTAACAAATGCAACTGAATCGACTTCATCAACTACAGGTGCTCTCAAGGCAGCTGGTGGTGTCGGTATCGCGAAGGATGTATTCGTCGGGGAAAATGCATACGTCACGGGGGGTCTCATCACAAACAGTGGGGGTCTGGGGCGAAAGACATACAGCGTATCTAACAGTATGCCCATGAGTGTATGCCCCACAACAAACATCCACTTTACCTCAAATATATTTTATGCAAAAATTACAGCTATTCTTGTTGATAGAAATGAGCATGTGAGTACCATATTACTCGATGTAAATGGTGGTTCCCAAGCGGGAAGTATCAACTCTGGTAGTAATGTAATTTCAGTGGGTAATCAAACTATTTTCGGTACTTCGGATGCTACCCCATCGGCTACCGGGTCCAACGTATGGGCGTCAAATGTAAGCACTACAGCTAATACGGTCGCATTATACACTACAGGGGCTATGACGGTTACAGGTAATGTTCATATTTTCGTTGAATATATGTCCCCAATCTCAGGAGGGAAAGTAGAAGCAATTGCCCATAATGGTGACGCACTAGCTACGTTTGGATATTAATCATTTTATAAAACTTTTCAAACATCAATTTTTTTAGGAGCGTCCCAACCTCCTAAAAAAATTGTGCAGTTATAATAACAAGTTGATCCATGACGAATATCAACACATTTCCAGGGGATACTCAGGGTCGTAACATATTGAAATCACGTACTATTACTCATGGTAATTCCACGTCTGGTGAAGTTGATACATATACACTAAACCCAGGTGAAAATCTCATAATTTTGAATAATGCTCAAGGTAGTGCTGGTTCATCGAGAACATATGCTGCTAATTTTACCGCAGGTATACCAACAGCCCTTGGGACAGTCCTACACCTCGAGATTAATTCATCGAGGACGAATAATTCTAGTTCTCAGGTAGTTCACCGGACAGCAATACAATTTGGGGGTACGGCTTATTTAGACACGGGAAATATAGCTGTACTCGCGACCGGGAATGCAACGGATGCGTACCAAAGAAAATTACAGAGAACAATCGTTCTGACGGTGAGTGGGTGGGTTGATTTTTCACTTGGAAGTAGGATTGGAACAGTAGCCGCCGCGACGGATATCATCTTTAAAACTAATGAGAACGTAGGTCAAGCTGCGACGGGGAGTGATTTAGCAGATGTGGAGCGTATGCGTATAACATCTACTGGCAACGTTATAATGCCTACATCACTAGCAAGACTCGGTATCGGGACGGATAATCCGGCGTTTTCGGGGTTGAATATATACACCACAGATGAAATCATAAACATGAAGTCAACAAGGAGTGAGAAACCTGAAATAAAAATAGGTTGGTCTGGTGAGGCTGCTGAAAACGTTAGCTGGTTTGAGGTAGACGGGAACCAAACCGGATTTTTGTATGGTCGGAAATATACAACAGGAACGATTGCTAATAGTAATGCGGGTTGGAAATTTTATAAAAATGATAATGCAGTAGGTATAGCACTCGTGGGAAGCTCGGGAAACGTTGGTATCGGTACAGCTGCTCCGGGTCATCTATTTCATGTTGTCAACGCTTCAAATAATAACAACGGAGCATTCAGTATTAAGGCGGGTACTTCGAGTATCGGTGGCCCACACGAAACAACTTTTAGACAAAGAGCTACTTCCTCTACCGACCGCAACTTACAGATTGAATCAAGCCCCTACGCTGGCGCGAACAGAATAGCACACTGGATACATTTAAATTCTGCTGGGAATGGTTGGAATGATATATTGGCCATCAGGGGTGATGGTCGTGTTGGTATCGGGACGAATAATCCATCTTATGATTTTGAGGTTACATCCAGCTACGTCAAGTTCGGTAATATCAAATTCAACAGTGGTTTTGCCGCAATGCCCGCTGATGCTTCCACGGGGATAAACATGATTGGTGGTGATGCTGGGGGTGGTGTACTTTTCGTCGTGTCTTTTCATAATGGGTCTGCAGACTCGACAGGGCTAAAGATGTGCCTTCTCAGGAAGAGAAATTCTGGTACATGGTCTCAATCGTCGAACAATACACACTTTATTTCATCTTTAGTTGCTGGTAGCACTCAAGATGGTACGTTAAGTTTTTCTGTATCTAACAATATTCTCAGGTATCGGTATGCACAGGGTGGAAACAGTCATTTTTACGTGTTTGATTTTGATGGATAATAAAATGTAATCCTTATAATAATGGGAATTATCGTCACAAGTGATCTCGAATTAACTAATGGTATTACAATCAATAATTTTTACGTGAATATAAATCATATTGAAATTGTAAAATCGCGTGTAGAGAATATTAAGTATACTATCAAGGCATACAGACAAATCTATGTAAACAAATCAAAGAGGGATACTGACGAGTCGTCTATAATAGACTCACAACCTGTAGTAGTTTGCACACAAAACCTAACAAATATAGAAGAACAAATATATACAGAACTAAAGTTTGATTATACGTCGTTTACAGATGATTTGTAAGTCTCTCGTTCCAAGTCAATAGGAATTGTCCCACCATTTCTTCCAAATTGTATCCCAGTTTGTAAGTCGCCATCCCGAGTGGCGAAGCCACTCGTATCTAAACGGGAAAGTCTTTCAGACTTTCGCCCCGAGCTTAAAAATAAAGTCTCACTATATTATAAAATGTCTGGTGGTATTGCCCAACTCGTCGCGGTCGGTGCCCAGGATGTGCACCTTGTCGGTCAGCCCGAAGTAAGCTTTTTCAGGTCGACCTACAAGCGTCACACAAACTTTTCCCAAACTGTCGAGCGTCAGGTCATCCAGGGCAACGTCTCGAACAACGGTATGTCCACCATCCGCTTCGAGCGCAAGGGTGATATGCTCGGCTATGTCTACCTCGTCGCCAATGATGGGACCAAGACCCTCCCTGTATCCGACTGGAGAAACGTGATTTCAAAGGTTGAACTCCTAATCGGGGGTCAGGTGATCGATGAACAAGATTCTCTTTTCTCTACTCTCATCGCCCCCTCCCTATCGGCTAGCTCTTATTCGAAGTCTATCGCTGGTGCTCTCGGTAACACCCGGTTTTACCCACTCCGTTTCTCTTTCTGTGAGAACTGGCAGTCGGCCCTCCCTCTCATCTCGCTCCAGTACCATGATGTCGAGCTCCGTATCACATGGGGTGCTGAAGCCGCGGATGCTAGCCGTAAGTGGGATGTCTACACGAACTACGCCTACCTGGACACCCAGGAGCGTGAGATGTTCGCGGGGTCCCCCCAAAACATGATCATGACCCAGGTCCAGAAGGCGATTGCATCCCAGTCCAAGATACAAGAGATGAACTTCAACCACCCCGTGAAGTATATCGCCTCAGCGGACTCATCTGTTCTCGACATCCTCGCGGATAGAAATAAGCTCAAGCTTCAGATCAACGGTACCGATGTCGCCGACTTCAAATTTGCCGATCCCCACTTTACCACCGTACCGCTGTATTACCATTCTTCCAATGGTGACGCTACCACCGCTAAGAAACTATTCTTCTACCCCTTCTGTCTGGATGTCTCCAAACTCCAGCCCACTGGTTCCCTCAACTTCTCTCGTCTGGATTCGGCTCGTATTATTAACGACAAAGACATCTGTAAAAAGGATATCTACGCTGTGAACTACAATGTCCTCCGGATCGAAAATGGTATGGGTGGTCTATTATATTCTAACTAATTAGTAACTATGTTTTGGAAGATTGTTTTCCTCCTCGCCATCGTTTTTGTATTGACGTACGATCCTAAATCTAGGACACTCGAAAAGTTTGTTGGTCAGCCCACACCTTCAACAGATAAATCGTGTGAACACGCGCATTACGAAGCCGTTCAATTTGCTCAGACACCCTATGATTGCCCTTCCCAGGGGAAAACTAAGATGGGTGTAATTACTTAAAAAAGAAAATGTATACAATTGTATAATGATCCCAATTAACCGTGAAACCCTGTTAACCATCGCAACTATCGTTTGTGCACTAGGTGTTATCTACTTATTTAAGGAGATGAACAAGACGAGGGAAGAAATGAATTCTTTTAAAACCTTTTCCACACAGGTCGTGAAGAAACTCAGTGCCCCAGAGCCTGAACCCAAACCTGAACCCGAGTCTAAGCCCGAGCCCGTGAATGAAAAATCAGAGTAATAAACATATCATCTTATTGTAACTTGCGAATGCGCAATGAAAAAGTACAAAGCGATAGCAGTACCGATAACTTTTGCAGATGGGAAACCAAAGTTTCTGACTGTAAGAGATTGGAGATTTAAGGATTGGATTTTCGTCACAGGTGGGTGTAGACGTCGAGAAATCCCCAACCCCCTTCGCTGTGCCTTACGAGAACTCGAAGAAGAGACAAGAGGTGTTGTCTCACTTAAAAATGGTGAATATACAGAATTCAAGTTCACAGTCAAGGAAAGTCCAACAGTGGATCTTGAATATAACGTCTTTATATTCTTTGTAAATTATACAAAATCTGAACAACAATCACAAATAAAGAAATTTTATGAAGAAAAGTACAGAACAAGTGTTAAAAAAAGTTTAAACCAACCCATACGAAAAACATACGATGAGAATGATTATATGAGCTACGATACACTCGAGGAGTTTAATGGTCGTAAACGATGGAAACTCATCATAGATAATGTCATCAGAAATCCTCAATTTTACGCGTGTATAAGTTCTCTCAATAGAAAAACCTTCTCTATTAAATAATGAAGTCGAAAGCTTACATCTTAAGACAACTTGGTGAACTCCTAGATAAGAACAGGGGTCTCTGTGCGGAAGAGATCCAGATGTGGTTCAAAGAAAATGAAGACAAAACAGTTTATGAGCTTCTCACTATAAAGAAGCATCTCTCACAAACTCAAGAATTTCAAGATGTTTCATGTATGCGAAGGTTTAGAGAAGAAACACCTTAATATATTATGTTTAAGAGTTGGTGTGCTTCACAAAAAATTAATAATGCATCCAATCTATCACATGTGCTATTGGACGGTGGAAAACTCTCCGTACCATCTGATAAATTGGACAAATTTTACGAAAAGTACGTAGAAGCCGTCAAGTGTGGAGAGAAACTCTATGTCGTGGAACAGAAGACGGAAACCTATAACTTTTTCGTAGATATCGATTATAAGGGTAATGAAGCGTTGAACCTTGATGAGATCAAGGATATTTGTAAAATTATTTGTGATAAAGTGAAACGTCACGGTGGTCGCGACTGTATTATATCACTAGCCCCACCGAAACCATATGGAGACCAAATCAAAACCGGTGTTCATTTAAATTGGTATGGTCTCGTAGTGGATCAGGCTTCGGCGGTCGCACTTCGGGAACATATTATCATAACCCTCACTAGATCAAAGGGTGGTGTCAATTGGAATGAAGTCGTAGATGCCGCTGTGTATGGTTCTGTATCTAGAAAAACAATGGGAAGTGGTTTCCGTATGCCGTGGTCATATAAAAAGGCAAAACATGATGCATGTAATGGCCAAGGATGTACTGAATGTGTGGGTGGTAAGATAGACCAACTTGCCTATCTCCCAGTATTTAAATATGTATATGGTCCACTGAGTTCTATCATACGTATAGAACAAGAAGCTTCCGTTGAAAATTTACGTATGATTGTAGTACGAACAGATGTTCCCCAAAATACTATCGTTGAATCACCATCTTCAAAACTTAGGGAAGGTAGTTTCACAGTAGCCCAGAAGAAGGATGAACTTAATGATGAGCAGATTAAATATGAAATCGAGACATTCGTTCAGAAGAATTTGGAAGGACAACAGAATGCCTCAGTGACGAAGATTTTCAAACATAAAAATTGTTTTCTCGTCTCCACAAACTCCAAGTATTGTGAAAATATCAAACGAGGTCATAGATCCAATCATGTATGGTTTATCATAAGCGGTAAAGAAATCATACAGAAATGCTTTTGTGAATGTGAGACCCTCAGGGGGCGTCACGATGGTTTCTGTAAAAATTTTTGTGGGAGGAGACACATTCTTCCAAAGCATACAATTGATAAGTTGTACATCGATATCAAGAATTGTCCAGAGATTAAGAAACGTGTCGAGAAACCCCAAGTGAATCAGAATGACGTCAAACCCCTTCTCGAAACATTCATTCGGAAAAATATGAGTGCACCAGACGATCTCAAGGTTGTATCCGTCGTGAAAATTAAAAATAAGCACATGGCGCTCACGACATCAACATATTGTGAAACGATCGGTGGACTACACGAATCATGTGTAATGACATATATCGTAGACGGCACTAAAATTGTACAAAAGTGTCCTAAATGTAAAAAGAGTACAGCGAGAACACATTGTCTAGATACAAAGATTATAAAGGTACTTAAACAGTAAAATTCTTTAAACTGTAAATGATCACTCGTTCAGGAAGAAAGGTAAAGAAACCTGAGGCGTTTGTACCTACAGAGGACAAGGTTGATGATGATTATCGGGACGAAGAACACGATACAGATTTTGACTCTGACCTGGATACGGAAGATGAGTGTTACTCAGATGAAAGTGAGGAAGAGGATGATGACGACGCGGACGATAATGGAAATCTCGAGGATTTTATCGTCGATGACGAGAGTGAAAGTGAGGAAGAAGATGCTTAAAAAAACAAATTCTATATTAGAAAATGGAAACTGATATCGGTAACCCCATTGAATATAACCCAACTATGGATCCCATGATTCGAGAAGATAATCAGGTTCCCGATCAACAGGAACCGGAGCAGGAAATGGGTTCACCGATGCCTTATTACATGGATTATCCACCTCCACCGCCAGTACAGTCACAAGAAAATGATATATTTTCCAAAATTGATAAATCCACCTGGATTATCGCGTTTGCTGTATTCCTTTTAGGCTTTTTTATGGGGAAAACTATGCAGCCGGTTATTCTCAGGTATTCTTAATCTCATCTAAACGTCTCTTTAATTTTTCATCCTTCGTTTCATCGGGGATTTCTATTTTACCACTCTCATGTGGAAATCCATGTAACCAGTGATCATCAGGTATAGTTGAGTATGCAGAGAATGTTCCTATATCCCCATATTTCGGGGGTATAAAATGATCCACGAATGGACCCCTAAATGTATCTTCGATGAAGCCAGCAGTTGTACTGACTTCGGGTTCCTTTTTGTTTTTTAAATCAAATGATGGGTTAAAAAACAAAATAAAGAAAGCACTGACCAAAATAATTGTAACAAGTATCTTGATCATTATGTTTATTGTATATGGATATTTTTATAAAATTAAGCCTCCTCTTTCACATCTTCAAGTTTATTGTCGGCCTCTCGCTGCTTCTTACGCTCTTCTAATTCGGTAGCAACAATGGCATCTGCTTCCTTTACGAGTTCTTCCATTGGAGTATCAGGCTTCTCCTTCTTGAGACGCTCGAGAACCTCCGCGGGGTGGGGAAGTGGGGCTTCGTCAGGCTTCGTATAGAACATTGAGTTCTCATCACCGGGTACGTGATGAGTCTTAGTTTCCGCCATCCCTTGCTTACGTTCTTGGAACATACGCGCAGCTTGGGCCTGGTTCTCCTTGTAACCGGACATGATTTCCTCCAATTTCTCGTTGGTGTAGTGTACATCTTCAATCTTCGTGGGATCGGGAGGGATGAGAAGCCACTTGTACATGTCTACGACGTAAATATCAAATGTGGGATCCTCCTTTTGAAGACGCTTGGCGTGATTAGCTGCTTCATCGCGAGTTGTGAATGCACCACGAATCTTGATACCAAACTTATCATTCTTTTGGGGCGCCTCTGGGCCGATGATGGAGAGACACGCAAAGACTTGTCCGGGAACGGTGGTGTAGTCAGTTTCTAAGGACATTATAGTTATAGTTAGTTTCTAAACTTTAAGCCCTAAGTGGTAGATTGAATATTAAAAAAACAGTAGTAAATATGTTCCCCACCGATGGTAGAAACCATCATGACGGCATCGCCAATGAGATCAGTACGATATATATGGTCAACAACAACCCAAAGCTCGCACCGATTCGTGAAAAATTGGGCCATTTGAAACATGCGGGGGGGACAAAACAAAACCCTGATGCAATTTGTGTAGAGACTGGTGTCAAGGTTTCCATGAAGAATAAGGAATCCGAGAGTGGTTCATTTGATTGGAAAAATATGTCTTTTACAGATGAAGATTTCAACGAGATTCATAAGTCGATTGTTGAATATTACAAAAGGTATCCAGATGAAACAGCGAGTGTTCGAGATATGTATAAACAACTCTTCCACACAATTTCCAAGACCATTGATACCAGTTCGATACTAAACCGCGTCCTTGACGGACATGAATCCCACTGGATTGTATTGAACTTCAAGAGGACGAGAGAAATGATTCTGTTTCATCGCGATGAGCTCACCGAATTGTGGAAGAACCCTGGGAAATGTGTGGTTCGAAATGGGCGCGCTAGTGGGAAGATTGAGGGGACACCCAATCTTCGCATGCGTGTATGTTTGAACAATGGCGTCCGCGCCCTACTTGGTCGAGGTTCTTCTATATGTGTAAAAATCCAACAGGATCAACCCCGAAAGCTCTTGGCTAAGCTCAAGAACTCTATTGTATGCGCGTACTAATTATAGCTGTGTTATCATTTTTATCAATAAGAATACAAGATCGTTTTAAATTTTTGGCGGCTTTACCCGTTGTCCCTGAACCACACATAGGATCGAGTACCACATCTCCTTCATCTGTAGAAATTTTTATGATTCGTTCGAGGAGTTTAATTGGCTTGGCTGTGGGGTAGGTTCGTAATTCAGAACCTTGACTGATTGAGTGAATATCATCCCACAAGTCGGTACATGGTTTTCCCTCACTCTCATGAAGATATATTTTCTTATACAATTTAGAATTCTTCGTTTTGGGTATATGTAGTCGATTATCATCTCTGAGACGCTCGAGTTCTTCCTGTTTAATTCTCCATCCGGAGGGTGGGGTGTACACCCGATCACCAAACTGAAATGTATACATGTACCCCTTCTTCGTATTTTCTGTGACGACATGACCTAGGGCGTAATTACCTCTCTCATCACGATTAGTAAATGATTTTTTCACGTACATTTCATCCCTAGATTGATACGTGAGATTGAACTTTGGGGTTTTCAATACGTTACATCTAAATATGATATCAATCGTCGCTCCAAGTTTATGTTTCACATTATTTTTAGAACGACACTTTTTCCAGAAAATTGGTTGAACATATTTAAACTTTTCTCTCAGAATTTGTTCCGGTGTGAACATTTTTTCAGCTGAGATATGAAAAAAAAGAGATCCATCCTTCTTCAGTTTTGGGATACATTGATCTATCACTTTTTCAATAAAGTCTTTATAGTCATTACCTTTCCATGTATCCGAGAAGCCGGTAGAGTTTTCGTGAGACATTTTATAGTCACGACCACTATCAAACGGTGGATCAAGATAAATCATCGCAATTGAACCATCTTTCACGAGAGATAGTTTTTCCAAACAATCTCCGATGATATATTCCATTATAGGTTTTACGTGATGAATCTTTAAACCTAAGTAAGTACATTAAAAAGACGAAATCATGATTCAATATGGAAGAGATTCGCAAAAATCACAATGAAGCCAAGAGACTACTTATCAAGTCTGTTGCGCGAGAGGGGCAACACATCCTCGATGTTGGTTGTGGCTTCGGTGGTGATCTTCAAAAATGGAACAAGTGTGGGGTCAATATAAACATGTGTGACCCCGAACCATCAGCACTGGAAGAGGCTCGTTCACGTGCGAAGACTATGAACATGCGAGTAAATTTTTACGAGGGAGATATTCATAAGTGTCCAATGAGAACGTATGATATCATTTGTTTCAACTTTTCTTTGCATTATATTTTTGCAACAAAGGGTCTTTTTATGAGTTCTCTCCGGGAAATCAAGAAACGCATGAAATCGGGTGGACGACTCATCGGTATCATCCCAGATTCCGAGAAGATTATTTTCAATACACCTTTAGTTGATAATATGGGTAACTTTTTCAAAATGAAGGACCATGGAAATGGGGGGTTTGGTGAAAAATTGTGGGTACATCTATCAGATACACCCTATTACGCAAACGGACCTAAACCTGAACCCGTCGCATACAAGGATCACCTAATAACACAACTAGAAGAATATGGTTTTAAAATGGAAAAGTGGGAAAATCTTACAGGAAATCCAATTTCAGAGTTGTATAGTAAATTTATCTTTGCCTATAACAGATGATACTATTACTCCTGATACTCATAAACATCTTTATATTTTATACCACCAAAGAACCACAAAGGTTGGTGGAAGTCAAAGAAAAATATCGTATCCTCAGAGAACATTTACGTGAGACAGACAACGAAAAGTTTCATGTGTTAAAGCGATGTGTTCCAATTACCGGTTTCGTGTATATGAACAACGCAGTCGGGTATAATACAAATAAAGGTGGTGAGATTGCTGTGTGTCTCGATGGTACGGTCAACCAAATTTTCCATGTTCTCATACATGAATTAGCACACTGTACAGTACCTGAGTATGACCACTCCGAAGACTTTTGGAACAATTACATAGAACTTCGTGATATTTGTGTACAGTTAGGTATATACGAAAAAATACCAATTCGGACTACATTTTGTGGTGAGCATGTCCAGGATAAATAATCTAGACTTAGATAAATGAAAACACCTGTGAGTGTACTAATGTTGACTGTGTTTTATTGGATTGTTATATACGGTGCGACCATGGTACCTCAATTTTCAAATAATTACAACTTCAATCTCGTGTGGTTGACTCTTCTTTTACCAAATCTTTTACGATTGATAGTTGGTAGTATCCCAAGACTCGCTGTGGATCGGGTATTTTTCCTCTCTACGACAGTTATTGCGTTCATCGTTACTTACATCTTCAATATGTTCGTTAGTGATACAAAGGGTGGTATCAAGGAACCTAGTTCGGACAAAAGCAAGAAACTTAAGTCGAGTTTCTTGCTCATGGGGGCATTCGCCACTGGAGCGTTCATAACATACGGTATTGGTATCGATAATTCAATTTACAGTAATATGGGTTGGGAAAATCAAGGCTTAACGATGTAATCCTTGACGAAGTAAAAGATAATAGCCGCGACGACACCAGTCGAAGCAAGACCAACCATACTTCTGCTCCCTTGTTCGTTAAGGAACTTGGGAACAGAGGTCGCGAGGCGATCTTGAATAGGTTTACTGATAGCAGCGGCGGTACAGGCTGCGACGACGAGTGCGGTGAGCTGTTCGTCGGTCAGGTTGAGAGGGTTCTTCTTCTCAGGTTGGGAGGCACCCTGTTGGGGAGCGGGGTACGCCGCTTGGGGCTGAGGAGCAGTCATTTGTGACATGACCCCCTGCATCCTGGGTTCGTCGGTCATCATGGGGGGCTCCATCATAATATCATTAATGGGAGTAGAATCCATCGTCGTCTCTTTACTTTGGTGTATATTTTTTTCATGTGTAAAAGACGTGGATGGATTGTCTTGAATGGGGACCATTCCATCACCATCGTCCGCTAAATTCATGGTATTCACGTGTTCTGAAGCCATCTAATATAGATGTATGTTTTTCAATTCAACACTCAACGCGTCTTTGTGATTTTAAGATTCGTCTTTTTCGTCGCTTTCTTTGCATCCTCTTCTTTCTGCTGGAAGTGTTTAGGATTGTACATCTTCTTATGGAGTTTCCAGAGGTCGGGACCACCGACTCTAAAGTTCTTTCGCACGGTCGCCTTGTACCAAAACACACAATCTTGTATCTTGTTAGATTTCACTGTATTATCTAACACGAGACATTCATAGTTTTCTGTACATGCGTCCATAACCTTACAAAACATATCAAAGGATGGGAAGATACCAAAAAAGGACTTGTACAGTTTTTCTCTGTTCTGAATAATGTTTTCCCTGAGGATGAAAACGTAATCAACATTCGCTCGAAGTGCTGGTGGGAGGTCCATCACGTACTGCATCGTGAGCATGAAGAAGATTTTCCAGTGACGACCATTCATGAAACATTGGCGAATACACGTATCTTTTAGAAACTTTGAATCGTACATACAATCATCCAGAAGCATGAACGCCCCACAGTTTGCATTTCCATTCCCTACCAACTTCCGCTGTCTCGCCATCACTCGTTCTATCGCATCTCGATCGTAGTCACCATAAATGAACAGGTCGGGAATAAACTCAGAATAGAAATGATTGCCCTCTTCAGTTCCTGAAAGAACAATCCCTGCTGGGAGATGTTTCTTGTGATACATGATGTCCTTCACAAGGGTTGATTTACCCGTATTACGCTTACCGATAAATACAATTACCTTATCATCCGCAATTGATTCGGGTTTGAATTTCTTCAGCTGAAGATTCATTCTAATGTAGTATCTCGTTTTATTTAGCACAATTTTACTCATAATAATATTAAAGATGAACATGCAATCTGGTTTCGGTGACGGTGGTGACGAAATGATGGAGCGGTACATTTCCGATATGTTTAATATCATCCAGCCCGTTATAGAAAAGAGTGCCTTACTCGCAGCTGAGTATTGCAAGGCTTGTGGAAGAGATATAATTCTTTCAGAAGACATGGAATATGCGATGAAGTACTGTGCGATGAACACAGTTGGTCAGACAATTGGGTCTATCGTACCAGACGTATACGATGAAGAGGAAAGTGATGAGGAAGTGGAGGAAGTGGACCCAGAAGACTGTCCACCCTTTGTGAGGTACTCGGGTCCTGACCCCGATTTTATCCAGGTGAATGAGGCCTATGATAGATGGGACAATTGGGTGCCTCAAAACCCGACAGAAAAGTTGTTAAAAAATGCTGTTAATAGTAATGAGTACATGGGAGCCTGATGGTTGGTCATTCTCTTATAAAGGATTCAAGTATTATGATTCGGATACGAGCTCTAGTGAAGATTCATCAGACGATGAACAAATCTTTTCCAAAACAAAAACAATTAAAACAAAAAAATTTAAAAAGATCGTAGAACACCAGGATCTATTACCTGAATAATTTTCCCAGTGTAATATATAAAATGTCCGTGGTTAACACTGCCCGTAAGACCGTCGATCTGGTTACCCAGGAGCTTCAATCTCAAACTCTCAACTCCATTGTTGGTGGTTTCTCTTTCGCCGCGGCGATGTCATGGATGGATTTCTCCCGGTGGATGATCACCCAAATCGTGAAAGTTCCCAAGAACAGTGGGTCTCAGTACGCACTGACTGCTTTATTGACTACCTTGATCTCAGTCATAGTCTTCATGATCATCTCTCGTGTTAACGGTAATGTGAAGAAACCCGCTCAACCCGTGTTTGCTATCACTCGCTAATCGGTGGTTGATATCTTTTAGGTTTTCGCTTCATAAGTAAAAGTAATATAAGACCAATGAATATAATCACAGCAATGTAAGTGTATTCAATCTTCCATCTATAAAGATTCTCGTTAACTTTGGGAATGCTTATAGGTTTTTCTACAACTTCTTCGGTTGGAATTTTGGGAAGTCCCTCAAGTTTATCTGTCGAACAGTTTATCTCAAATTTCATAACATGTTGTTGATCTGTGAATGGATAGGACATGAGAACACCAGTAGTAGCATCTATATATAAAAATTCAATTCTGAGATCATTGATAATCTTCTGTGGCCCCGAATGAAATCGATATATGACCGGGTCATCTGACCCCCTGAATGATAATACATCTGCATCTGTGATAAGGATATGACCAGTGTAATGCGGTGTCCCCTTTTGTAAGCTATCTTTTGGTGATCCAATGTATATAGATTGATCAAATTCATCAGAACCAGAAGATAATCTTAAAACCAATGATTTAGGTCGAGGTGTAAAATCCGTTGGGATATGGGCAGATATAAGTCGTATTTCCTCCACTTGGTATACAGGATTTTCTAATGTGATGACGTAATTATTCGCGTGTGGGTACAGGGTACTATCGCGCTGACTACTATCAATAGTGAGGTTATGCACCTTCATTAAAATAGGTGTATACTATTTTAATGAATGTTTTTATCTATGAACTAAATGTTTAATGAGACAATGAATGCGCCAGGGGGTTGTTATGGAGCTGACGCTTCGCGATATCGAGAGATTGTGTGTTGGGGTTCTCGTGACCCTTGTACGCATTGAATTGGTGGAATGGTTTTTGGTTGTATTGCTGTGTCCAACCACCATTCGCGGCGTTAATGCGACCATCAACGCGTGTAGTATCAGATCGAACGGTAGTAAGACGACCACCCTGCTTGAGAGCACTCTCACGAACGTTCATACGACCCGCGTTACCCATACGGTTAGGCTTACCACGGCGATCTTCTGGGCGGAAACCATACTTCATGAGTTCCTCATTTGTCTTCGCGGTCACCCGAGCAGCGGCACTAATGGTGTACGCACCATGGTGACTGTGGATACCTGGAGCGGGCTGGTTGTAGTAATTGTACTGCACGTCGTTACGATCACTCTTGAAACGCGTAGGATCTTGCGACACCGTCTGCGCAGAAATGAAACGCTTCGCACCATTGAACCCAAGTCCATCTGTACGGAGACCCGTTTCCGATCGGTTGGTTGTCCTCTTAGTCTTTTCGTGTTCATTGCGAGGAACAACACCCGACATGCCCTGAGCACGACCAGGCATGGTGGGTAGTCGAGAAGGGAGGTGAGCAGTTGTTTCTGGTTTATTGTGTGTAAGTTCACCAACAGTGGAGGACCGACCACCAGTGATATCGGCGGCTGGACCAGAACGCCCGGGGAGGGTCGTAAGTTTATACTCACCAACATTCACAGGGTTAACCCTGAACATCTGTTGATATCCACCAACTGCCGGGGTATCGGCGCTCACCCCGAGACCTGGACCAACGAGTTGCTTCTCGACGGGGGACAAGTTATTCATGCGACCATGATCAAACATACGGTTGCGCATATTTAAGACCTCTTGACCACCACTTCTCTGCTGCCTGGAAATGTCAGCGAAACTCTCCATTTCCATCTTACGAGGAACACCGACAGCTGGTTCAAAATTTTCATTTTCTATTTCTACGGGAGCCTTCAGTACTGGCTGTTTGTTTTCCACTTTGGGTGGTGCAGACTTAGTACTCAAAGTTCGTCCGGCATACACGAGACCTGCTACAGCCATGAGCGAGATGGGATCAGCCATTCTTACTTCTTATTAACATTTTTATTAATATATCTTTTCTGAAAGAGACCATTCTGAACTTCGGCACGGGTACTCGCGGGTTCATATCGCATTGTGCGAAGAGGTACCTTACACTCTGTGTTGTTCAAGGGAAAGAGATTACGTTCATATGTTTGGACTATTTTCTTGTTGAAACGGGAAGTGGATTGGGGGCGAAGTTGATCACTCGTATCGATGTACTGGGCTGGAGAACCCTTACCAGCCATGTATGGGGCAGTTCCATACAACATGGTATTCGGGCGGCACCCACCACAGTTGAGAGTACTGGGCTGAGGATATACAAAAACTTCATCAGTCGCTTTTACTGGAGGAATGGCACCCTTGTTCTGAACTCGAGAAAGGCCAGGTTGGAGTTGATACGCCATTTATTATTACATGAGAATATAATCTAACTATAGGTTCCTCCCCCCCCTCGCACACGACCACCACCCCTAGGCCCCCTGACGTCTCCATCCCCACCGAGACCAGCGAACGCTTCGAGTTGGACACCACGGGCATCCGGGCTACAGAATTGGGTATCACTCTTACACATGGGACCGTTCTTGGGTCCGTATAACCACTCAGCGAACCCTGTCTGGTCACCGGCCAGATCGGTGACTGGATTGGATACAAACTGACGCTCAACCGCATTTCGTTGATACTTGGGCAATGGGGAGCGGGAACGACCAGCGTCGAATGGAACTCGATCTCCATTTAAACTTTGTACCAATGGCTTTACACTTGAATAATAACAAGCCTCTAGACGATTGGGTGCATCTGTAAAGTCGGTGATGAGAACATTAGCCATAGGATTTTCCTTGGTAGGCATATGACATTTTTCACCATCTACACTAAAACCATAACTCTCATTGATCATTTTCGACTTATAAAGAATATAAATGACGGAAAGGACAGTTGCCCCTAAAACAAATATACGAGGGTCGCGACGAATGAGATAAATCATACATGACGCATAAATAATAAAACGAGAAGCTGCGTTAATACGATCCACTGGAGTTTGTTCACCTGTCGGCCAGAACTGTGTAATCTGGTCAGACCTAATGAGCTGCTGAGGATCGTCGAACCAAGCTTTCATTTAGTATAAGTTGAGGTTTATTTTTTGGGGAGGTTACCAAGCATTCCACCCATCATCTTCATGAGTGCGTCCTGGTCAATACCACCACCATCCGCCTGCATCTTATCGGCACAATCCTTGGCGATACCCTCGATCATCTTGAGTGTGTCATCAGGGATCGAAGTAATCGTAGTACCAAGCATGTAGAGTGTCTGGAGATATTGCCATGTCGCCGCCCGCGTATTAGCAGACATTCGTTCCCAATAGGACTTGATATTGAGATCCTTCAAGAACTCGATCGTTTCAATTTCCTCGAGAAGAAATGATTCATCTTTGGATGAAATCTTATCAGCGTATGGTGTTACACCTTTCATATAAGCATCCACGACGAGACGTGGGTTGCTTGACTTCAAAACATCAAACGAAGTCATCATTTTTTTTATGCCTTTTTCATCTGGAAAAGTCTTGTGCAATTCCACAAGAAATTGACCCATCATATCGTTAAACGCAGTAACGGATGCCATTTTCTTAATCTATTGGTTTAATCTTTAAGTTTAGAAAGGATCGGTAGAAATAGACTCTTTCTGTCCTATTCCACCAGAGACTATAAAGAATACTAAAATCGCATTCAATAACGCTGGCTTTGTGTATTTGTTAAGTTCGAGTTTACCCTCATTATTGAGATTAGCCTTGAGATGAATATACCCCGCGGTGATACCACCTGCGATGAGAGCAGCATACACTGGGTCACGTAAATAGTCGGAGAGTTCCATTTAATTATAACCAACTTTTTTTGTGCGCTGTTCTGGTGCATCCCCGAATAGAACGTCATCTTCTTCCTCGGTTTGAGGCGCAGGCTGGGGCTCTGTACCAAAATCGGGAGATGGTTCGGGAGCGTGAACACCTGGTACAGTTTTGAATTCATTCTCGAGACCAGTTGGTTCGAGTTCGGGTTCTGGTGCACACACAGGTTCGAGTTCGGGTTCAAGTTCGGGTTCAGGTTCCATCATATTTTCATCTATCACATCTGGGTCGATACCGTCATGGATTTCATTGTCGAGTGAAATATCACGCGTCTCCTGAGACATGTAGGTCTGGAGAATCTGCTGTACAGGAATGAGTTCCTTCACAGTATTTTCAATGCAAACTGAAAAACGAGTAGTTAGTTTCTCATCACGTACATATTCACTTTGTTCTTCAGTGAAAATATAAGGATCTTTATACAAATCTTTTGCTATGTTGTTGTAACATGTCTGAATGAATACCTCGTCAGTTGGGAGTTTTAGAGAAATTTTCTTATTATCCGCCTTGAGACGAACCGCAGAAAGAATTTTGGTGCATGCGACGAATACAGCGGCAAGTAAATCACCGAACCATGCACACCGACTGGTAATATTATCACTGTGATTTTTGGACATCGCATTAGACCAGTTCGGTACCTCCTTGAGAAGTTTCTGGAACATTATAAGAACTTTTCGGCCCTTTGAGAGTTGTATCGATTCATTATGCATGTCCTGAAAAATATCAATCATCGCTGGACACATGATGAGATACAACTGACCCAAGTACTCCTTTTTTGCTTCTACCATGATACTCAGCTGCTCAGACATGATTTATAATAGTTTTACATATTTAAACTTTAACTCTCACGCATTTCGTCTGTACTTATTCGCCATCTTCTTCAAGTTCATGAGATTTGGGAAATCGCTCTCTTCTTCGTGTACACGCTCTGTCTTCTTCTTCTTCTGTACTACCCATGATACATAAATATCGTGATCACTTACGAGCTGTACAGTGAAACCACCAAGTGAGAATTGTCTCGCAACATACTTCGCAGCCTGAGAACGATCGAATACTGGATAACCAAGTAGAAAGGTTGGAACAGTTAAAAAAATTTGCTTGTGTCCAAGTTCTACACTTTGTTTAATTTTAGTAGAAAATTGTTCATAAATCTTCATATAGATTTCTTTACGGAGTTGCTTTCTCTTATCATCAATCCTTGTTACATCATTGATGCTTAGCATTATAATGTCTTCAAGTTATTTTTTAGAGAATCAAACTCACTTCTAGTTGGGTACGCACTTTCTTTCACAATTTTATAATCAAGAAACTCTTTACCGGTTGAACTCTCCATGAATGGTGTGATATCATCTGGTGCCTGAACACCGAGGGGCTGGCTACGTAGTGATACGAGACGAACATTTTCATTCTGAACCTCGAATGAGGCAACAATTGAGAAACCAAATGAGAAACCATCCTTCTTTATAGTCATAAACACACACTCATATATGTCGTTATCATCTCCACTATATTGTGTGATTGATGTAGTCTCAATGATATACGTACAGAGACCAGTGCGTTTAGAAATCTCCTGGTTGGCTTGGAGAACAAACTCTTCTATTCTATCATTATTCACAGCTGCTTCAACTTTTTTGTATTTAGAAAGGTCTGGTCTGGGATCATTGAGTTCAATAGGAGGAACTGGTACGGTGTGGCCTGAGAGACCGAAAGCTTCCGTGAAACCTTCGTGTTTAGTCATCAGGAAAAACACGAGGACAATAAGAGTCAAGGCTAACAGGTAGTTCATATTTACTATAATGCGTTAATTTTTTTTTACAAAATACCCTATAGATAATAGATGTCACTCCTGATATATAGTCCTAGATGCAAACACTCCATGGAAGTCATTGAATACATTAACAAAGTTCCTCAGCTGAAGCAATTGGTACATTATCATAATATCAATACACAGGGCATTCCACCAAATTATAAGAATAAAATCAATCGTGTCCCAACTATGCTCACGAAGAATGGTAAGATCTTAGTAGGAAATGAAATTAAAAATTGGCTTGAATCACTGTTACCCAAGAAAGATGTTGATCACGCTGGGATTGGGGGTATGGGGTGTTCTATGACGTCACTAGATGGTGATACTTCCACATCGGATATGTTTAAACTGGATGATTATGGTCAATCTCTCCAACCCGCAATGACACCCGAATTACAGGAAAAGATAGGTCGCGATGTTTCCAAGGGTGTTGCTTATAGTGATTTAAAGATCTAACGCACGGAACCATTAGACATGAAGTTGATTACAATACAGGCTTCGGCTTTTAAATCAACATTTGAGGTTTTAAAAGATATTTTGAATGATGTAAATATTTACTTTAGACCAGATGGACTGTATGTTGTTACCCTGGATACAGCGAGAACTTCTCTAGTCGACATGTATCTCGCAGCGGATAATTTTGAGGAGTACCATTGTGATCAAGAAGAAATCATCGCTGGTATTAACATTTCAAATACATTCAAACTCCTAAAGACGATCACCAATAACGATGTACTGCGTATCGATATCAATTCAAAAGAATATATGGATATTGAGATTTTCAGTGAAACGAAAAAAACGAATACTAAATTTCAATTGAAACTCCTGGATATTAACGAGAGTCGTATCGAAGTTCCAGTTGTGGAAATGACTACCATCACAACATTACCATCGGCGGATTTCCAGAGACTCTGTCGTGATATGTCCAACATTGGAACCGATATCGAGATTAAAAGGACGGGGAAGGATATCCGGTTTAAATGTGAAGGTGATTTTGCCAATCAAGAAACATCTATAGAATGTATCGATGAAAGTCCCACTATATCTGGTCTATATAGTCTAAAGTATCTAAATATCTTTACAAAGGCGACGAGTATGTGTGCGTCTGTGCAAATTATACAGGAAACGGGTAATAGATTTCTCATTTTAAAATACAACGTTGCTAATTTGGGAGAGCTTAAGTTTTACTTAGCAACTAAGGTATCTGAAGATTGATCGTAAAGTCTTTGATAGTTGATAGAGTTTTCTTCATACCTAGAGAGTTTGTGAGAATGATTTTAGGTAATTTATCCTCAAGTACATCCATATCATAATATAAAAAATGTGTGAGTGGAACTTTTTGTCCATGGAAGTCATTCCGTGGACCACTGTACCGTTTCACCTTTTCAGTAATGTTTCTCATCGGTTTATCATCATGATCGACGATCCAAGCACTACTCAAAGGGATACTAAAATGCATCGCACTATCTTCACACTCCCCAGGTTTGAAGTTAATATCATTAGATATGGCGGTGTATTCATGTCCATTGAAGTAATATCTTACACGTAAGATTGTATATGTTACATTTTGGGGGATTGTAGTATATCTAAATTTTTTACCAGTGACTTCCATATAGAATTCATCGAGAGTTTCATCCTTCCAATCTTTACTTTCATTCATCCAAAAATCATCTTCAGTATGATATTTCAAATCGTGATCAACTCCATATTCAAGTTCCTCGGAAATAATCTTATAGTCCCGTGGTGTGACTATACTTTTATACCAGAAAAAAACAGTACTTAAAAGTTTGGAAATCATTTCTTTATAAGAATGGAAGGTAATTTTTTAAGTAGATATAATAACAAATTAGATGAATGGAAACACATGATACGAGATGACCCGTATAATAGAAAAAAATACGAATCTGAAATGTCTGAGTATATCATAAAATGTATGCCGTATATAGATCAACATATAGAAGATGGTGGAGAAAATAGTAATACTGATAACGTCTTCAATGTAAAAGAGACCGTGGGTCTGAAACGAAAGGATATATTTACCGATTATCTCATAGATGTTGAAAAACAAAACATTTATAGACCATGTGAACGAACAATTGAAAGATGTGAGACGTGTCCAGATAGTAACCTCATTCATTTTCATAGTACAAGTGATCTCGTGTGTGATACATGTGGTGTGATTATAGCTAAATTGTTAGGTGAAGAATTGACATATAGAGAAGAACAAGAAACATCGGAGAAGATTGTAAATTATTCATATAAAAGAGAGAATCATTTCAATGAATGGCTTTCACAATTTCAAGCTCAAGAAATGACCAATATCCCAGTCGAAGTTATTGATCAATTACGGAGTGAACTCAAGAAGATGAAAATCAAAAACTTGGAAGATATCACACATACAAAAATTAGAGGACTTTTAAAAAAATTGAGACTGAATAAATATTATGAACATGTACCGTATATTACAAATATTCTCAATGGTATCAAACCTCCAAATATGCCACAAGAATTAGAAGAATATCTTCGAATAATGTTCAAAGATATTCAAAAACCATTCGATGACAATTGTCCATCTGAACGTAAAAACTTTTTGAGTTACTCCTATGTCCTCTATAAATTTTGTGAACTTTTAGGTGAAGATGATTATCTCCAATATTTTCCACTTCTCAAGTCCAAGGAGAAATTATATCAACAAGATGTTATATGGAAAAAAATTTGTCGCGATCTTCATTGGGAATTTATTCCGACAGTTTAAAGTAATGAACTGTCCAAACTATCAAGTATGCAGCAAACAAGTGAAACCTGGATTAAAGGTGTGTACATCATGTTTCTGGAGATTCAAAAATGAGATACTAGAATTCAAGACTCCTTGGTCGTGTCCAAGATGTTGTAAAATGGGGGAATGTCTCAAGTTTCGTAAATGTGAACACTTCCTATGTACAAAGTGCTTCGATCAAATGCCATTATGCCATTTATGTACTGATTGAGTGATTATATTTTTTATATTTTTATATATAAACATGGAATACCATAAAATAATTTTTGTAATAATATTGTTATATATTATATTAATAACAGTCAATACAAACAATGTAGAAAAAAAGATGATATATGAATTACTGAAAGATGTGGATTGGTGGACTATAACACATCATTCAGTAAAATATGATCCTGGTATATTAGATTATTTCAAAGCACCTTTTTATTTTGATAAGAATAAACTTACTAAAGTTTCGAGAGGCCAACTTTATGATTCATACTGTTTCACTAAGCCATATGCTAAGGTACAAGAACATATGCAAAGTAAATTATTCTGGAATAAATATTTACCTACAAATGGTATAAATGTTCCAAAACTGAATGTAACTACAAATCCTTATAAAGAATACAATTTAATTGACCCAGGTAAGGAATATATATCAAAACCCGAATTTGGAACAGCTGGTGATGGTATTAAAATAATACGAGGTAAGGATATTAAACCGACAGAAACAAATAATCTCATTCAGGAAAAAATCGGAAGTTGTGGTTATAATGGAGCACGATCGTATCGCGTTGTTACAACATACGACGGTGAGGTTCTAGCCATTTATGAATTCAAAAATGATGAAACAATTACATCAAATATTAGTTCAAATAAAAATGGGGTAGCAGAGGAACACAATAATGTTCCAGAAATCATGGACACTGTAGACAAACTCTGTAAACTTCATACCCGTGATTTTGACTTTTGTTTTTCAATTGGATGGGATTTGATGGTAGACTGTGAAGATAAAGAGCCTACATTTACTGATGTTTATGTTCTTGAAGGAAATTGGCCATCTGGGATATTCGGAGATACCATCAACAAGAATGATAAATTTATCGAAATGGTAAATGGAAAGGCACAATCATTTTATAAACTCAAAGATTTATGATTCTTGAGATAAATGATGAATCCGTGAGACAGCTGTAAGTGTGAGAACTCCTGTCGAAAGCCCGTAAATGAACGATCAGTCTAGGATGGTAGCACTTGAATCTTTCGCACCTCCACTTCCCGATCCGGGTGAGGTGGGTAATTCACCAGATACGCCGTCCTCAGACCTGTCAGACGAAGATAATTACTACCCTGCAACTCCGCCGCGTCATTCAGAGTTCGGATAGTCTTAAACTCTAGAATAGTATCGTTATTAATAATGATATCCGCCCTTAAATTACCAATAACGTGCCCCTTGAATGGAATAGTAATGATACGTTCCGATTCATATTGAATACCATTCTCCCGTAGTAAAACCTCCATAGCATTATGATATACTCTCTCACTGTACCCAGGCCCCAGTTGAGAATATATCTCTCGAGCGAATGCCTCTATATTCATTAATCCCTGTTCTATTTTCTTCTTTATCTAAAGTAAGATGGTGTCTACCGAAACTACTCGCAGACGACACAGGGAGGCACGGTTTAACCGTGTCATAAAACAGTTAGCTAATAACTTTAGAAGAGTGAATATACCGAAAAGTGGATTTAATGTGGGCACGATAACACGTGCAAACAATAGGTACATGTCCGTTCGATTGAGTCGTAAAGTTCTCGATGAACTTCAAGATGTGTACAAAAAAACATGGGAACAGAGAGTTGAGTACGCAGGTACAGTGCCATTCACTGTAGAAAATACACGGAATTATGTCCGATTCAATAAACCCACAGAACGTACGAACCGACAACTTGCCGCCGTACAACCAACAGCTGAGGATTTAACCCAGTATATCGTGTATCACACACACCCCGTTCCGGGATACAATACACCACTCTTCACGTACCCGAGTGCCTCCGATTTCAAGGTCTATGTTGATAATTATCCAACTGTACAAGCGAACCTCATCCTCGAGAACCAAGGGTACTATATCATCGACCTCATCGAAACAAATATGAACAAACCTAACGCCAACAGTGTCGCC
>Ga0222691_1000194_pt1 | contig 24701 bp, 31 predicted proteins | sample AntAcemetage1237_FD_179839 | JGI IMG/M metagenome (GOLD analysis project Ga0222691, IMG submission 179839) | Saline water microbial communities from Ace Lake, Antarctica - #1237 | ecosystem: Environmental > Aquatic > Non-marine Saline and Alkaline > Saline | place: Antarctica: Ace Lake... | reverse complement strand
TGACAGTGATATCCAGCTGGTGCCATGAACTCGACCTTACGGCCCTTCAAAACAATATCGTGACCAACCTCAGCTCCTCGATCACAAAATAGGCTGTCTTTCGATGTGCTAAAAGTCATGTCTGGGAGAAACAATTTAATCCTGCTATTTCTACATTTGTAGAATAGTCATGAAGAGGGATCTGCATGCCCGTGATCCTCTTATCACTTGTCATCAATTCTGCCGCCTGCTGTAGAACGCCCTCCCTCAAGACAGTATCTGCGTCGACCTTAACAAACATGTCGTAGCAGCTCCTAACAGTGTTCCACTGGTTCCACAGAATATTGTGAGCCTCAAGCTCCGACTTACCCTTGATTATGGAGTGTGTTACCTCCACTCCTTTTTGAGAAGATATAGCATCACAGCACTTCTCAAATTGAGGCTCATTAACATAAAGTGTTCCGACAAATACTTTTGGAGTCTTTTTCATATAGTCTTTTCCCACGTTTTCTTCATTAGAAACATACAATACTGATTGTAGTATTTATCATCTCGATATAAAGATTCGACAGAAATTCCTTCTACCGAGAAACCAATATCAGAATATACCCTTCTTGCAATTGTGTTATATTCTGCTGTTGTTAGTCCTACTCGATGCAATCCAAGATCTGAAAAACAATAATTAAGCATTGTCTTCCACATTGTTTTTGCCAAACCTTTTCCACGATGACTTTCGTGAATATCTGCTCCTAAAACGCAATTCCTGTTTTCAGTATCTACATTATAGAATTTACAAAAACCAATACTCTTCCCTAATGGATCTGATATTTGTTCGCAAAAGATTTTTCTAGGATTCTTTTTCTTATTAAGAGACTTCCACCAATTCATATGGCTTTCCATGGTAATAGGAGATGGATCCGTTAAGTTTCTTAATACCAATGGATCATTGTGAAGCTCAACAAGCCATTCATGATCATCCTCTTCAACATCTCTAAGATAATACATACTCATTTACCTTGTTGGCAATTTTTACTATTTCTGACTTCTCAAGCCACCATCCACATGGAAGAGATATTTGGCTTTCGTAAAATTTATCTGTTTCAGGCAAATCTACATACTCATCTTTAAAACAACTATAATAATGGTTAGGGACATGAACAAGTCCTGCTTGTATTCCATCATCATTTAATTGCTTTATAATATTGTCTCGATCTTCAACTGAAGTACCTTCTGGTGTTAGGATTGTATGAACCCAGCACGTTGGGTACGCATCCTTAGGATATTGAAGTCGACCAATAGCAGGGTCCAAAATCTCATTATATATCGAAGCATTCCTTCGATGAACACTTATTATCGATCTAATTTTTCTAAGCTGTGTTATTCCAATAGCCGCAGAAAGGTTATTCATGTTGTATTTGAATCCAGCCTCCAATACGTCGAAATCCCAAGCCTGGCCTTTCCACGAACCTTGCTCATCCTTTGTTGCTTCTCGATCAATCCCAAACCACTTTAGAGAATTTGCCCTGTGAGCATCTTTTTCATCTTTGCACACAAGCATTCCTCCGTCGCCTGTCGTCAGGTGCTTTATTGCTTGAAAACTAAAACATGTATAGTCAGCAAAATGATCTACAAATTTCCCTTGGTATCTTGCACCAAAAGAATGTGCCGAATCTTGAATAAGTTTTAGATTGTATCTATCACAAATTTCCCTTAATGCCTTTAGGTCGCATGGGTATCCACCCCAATTCATACACATAATAGCTCTAGTATTATCTGTTATTGCAGCTTCGACACTTTCTGGATCTAAGGTTCCAGTTTTGGAATTAATATCTGCCCAAACTATTTTAGCTAACGAATTCTTAATTGGTGTATTCGTGGCAATACATGTCATGCTTGTTGTGATAATCTCATCACCATCTTTTAGATCCAATAAGTGTAGTGCTGTTTCTAGTGCGCTAGTGCACGCATTCATAAGAACAGGGTATCCATCAACCCACACTCTCATTCCATTAAGAAACTCTGTAACCTGATCTCCCTCATTAATAAACCCAGACTCTAAAACTTTCTCAATTCCCTTTAGGGCTTCTGGTATATCTACATGAACTTTGAATAAGGGGTAAATCATTCCTTTTCTACCCTTATTTCCTCAATAGATGCGCCCTTAAATCTTGACAAATCCCAATCTAAAATTCCAAGAGAATTTAGGTACTTCACTAAATCATCCTTAGTCATAAGATCGTCCTCGCTTGTATACTCAAACGTCTTATAATTGTAGACCTTGCTATCCCAAGCAGGCTTTACGACATATCTACCACAATCCTCAACAACCCTTAGTGACTCTACTGTGTTTATCAGGGATTCGTGTAGCTTTTCTCCTGGCCTTATTCCAGTTACCTTTACTGTCTTATTGTAAATATCTCCAAAAATATCAGCTAAATCCTTGATTTTCATTGCGCGGAGTTTTGGAATCCACATATCTCCATTTTCTGCCTTTTTCAAAGCATCTAAAATTAGATCAATACTATCATCTAGTGTCATGATAAATCGAGTCATTTCATCGTGAGTCAATGTTATTGCGGGAGCGTTCTCTCCAAGGTATTTGAATAGTGGAATTACAGAACCTCTAGACTCTAGAACGTTGCCATATCTGACGGCTATATATCTAGTATCAGATGATGAGCGAGACCTTTCAGTAACGACTCGTTCAGCAATACTTTTGCACATACCATAAACATTTATTGGAGAACACGCCTTATCTGTTGATACCATCAAAACTGTCCTAGGAAGTCTTGGGTGCACCATGTCTGTCTGCATAGGGACAGCCTCACAAGCATCCACAACATTCTGTACTCCTAGGATATTTGTTTTTATGCTCTCGCTTGGAAAATTTTCACATGTTCCAACTTGCTTTAGTGCTGATGCAATTATTATTGTTTGAGGATTTACCTTTTTTATGGCTCTTTCTACTGCCTGATAGTCTCTCATATCACCCACAATAAATTGAACCTCCCACTTTGAAGGTATTGCATTCTTAATTGTCCAATGTTTTCCTTCATCACGAGAAAATACGACAACATCATCACTCGGACCAAGGCGATTAATTAAGGCCTTTCCAAGCGATCCAGTTCCTCCAAAAATTAAGTATCTCATAACCTAATTTACATTATACAAAAGAGTTTTTATATACCCTCTTTCTTGAATCTTTCCAACAAATCAAGACGATATTCTTGAGATATAGCTACAACTGACGCTCCTTCAACTAAATCAACCACTATTCCACTAAAGTAATCTTCAATAAAAGATTTTGTTAATGGAGATAAAAATACCATCAGAAAAGGTTCGGGGTTTATGTTTTTAACAAGTATTGACTCCAAGCCCTCTCTTAAGTTAGAACAATTATTGACAACAACACTGTACTTATTTGGAGGAATTCTAAAGGACTTTCCACAAAGAAGGGTTATGTTCTTATGCTTAACTACGTCTCTACATACATTTGTAAAATTTTGCGGATCTTCATCAACACCATATAATGAGCTAAAGTGATCCTTTATGGCTATGAGCCTTTCAGATGACTGTGTTCCCAACTCTAGGTATGCGGATTTTGGAAATCCCTTTCCAAACTTAATTAAAACTTCATTCAAATTCATTTTTTTTCACTAAATCTCCTTGTTGAGCAAAATACAGATAATCGATATCTGTCCCTAAAAAACACCTAAAGGCATCTTCAGGTGTTTCAACAATTGGTTCCCTATCATTGAATGATGTGTTTAGAACTAAAGGAACCCCAGTTATCTCATAAAAGTAACTGATAAGATCATAATACCAGGGATTTGTTTCTTTAGTTACACTTTGTATTCTCGCGGTTTGATTAAAGTGCTCAATAGCTGGAGCTTTTCCAATTTTATCTTCTTTTATTTTGAAAACAAAACCCATATAAGGACTATGAAAATAATTTTCAAACCATTCTTCCCCATGCTCTCCCAAGATTGATGGCGCGAAAGGACGATACCATTGACGATGCTTTACCTTTTCATTGATCATCGCCTTCATGTCTGGCAAAGCTGGGTTGGCTAAAATGGATCTGTTTCCTAGCGCTCTTCTACCAGATTCGCTCGAACCATTATATACGCTAATAATCTTTCCATCAGCTAACAGTTGAGCAACTTGTCGATCTGTTACTTTTTCTACATTGACCTTATCTTTATAGGAGTCGTAACATTCAACTAAATCTATTTCATATCCGCCTTCTCCTAGATAGGGAGAGCAAAATTCCTTATCATACACCCTATCGTTATCTAAGATTGTATGATAATGATATTGCGCAGCTCCTATACTCAATCCACCATCATAAGGAACGGGCGGGATAAAAACATTCCAATCTTTTGGAAGAAAATCTTTTACCTTACCCATAGAGACACTATTAAGAGAAACTCCTCCAGAAAAGCAAATGTTTTTAATGTTCGAACCATTTGCTTGATTGAATGACATTGCCTGCTCAACAAGGGTTTCTAAAAATTCTTCGGTTACCCTTTGAAGAGCTGCTGCTAAATTGTATTTTTCCTGATCATCTTCTGCGATCAGTCTAAACTTATTCAGATAGGGGTGAACAACCTCTTCTTCAGGTGGCACATAGACGCCCCTGAGAGCATTTGAGGGAGCTGTAACAGCAAATTTGTGATCCTTACCCATCATCAAAACAAGTTCGTTGTAATATTTGTCAGAGTCTCCTAGAGCTGCCATTGCCATGACCGAACCTGCTTGATGTCCTCGTGGATATCCTGACCACAATTTAAAAACCCATCTTGTCATTCGACCCCATAAATCTCCCAATGAAAAAATTTCGCTAGGTATACTAAAAATCTTTTTCATATGATTTTTTTTGCAAACATAAATCGATACAGACTCTCCATGTTCATCGTCTTCCATTCCAGCATTGTCGATAGATATTGAAAAAGCTTCATCATATGGGGATGAAAAATAAGAATTTGCAGCATGACATAAGTGATGAGAATAGAATCTGACCTTTTCCTTAGGAAGTCTGTCATGTGTGTCATAAGTGTTTCCACCTCCTCTTTCAAGATTGTAAGAAGGCATTGGAGACACAAACTGATCTACGTCTTCAAGAGTCATGTTTCTAGGATGTAAAAATCTCTCCTCAAAAAGTTTAAGACTGTCTCCTCCTGACTCTTTGATTCGAGTATATCTTTCAAACTCTGTATGTTCTATAACCTTTCCGTCTTCCAATACAGCGTAGCCGCCATCGTGAGAATTCATTAATCCAACTATAATCATTTCATTACCTCTACAAACATTTTTTCAAAAGAATCAAACCCATTAGGGATAAAAAACTTTTCTACATTTTTAAAATTATAATCTAAAACTTCTTCACTTGATACATTATCTCTTGTTAAGATGTTCGAATTTTCAACTAAACAATCTTTATGAAGTAATTCGGGAGCATATCCAACATGTGTAGAAAGTATGGGAGTTCGTGTAGCTGCACATTCAAAAACAGCCTGTGGGCCACCCTCAAAGCGTGAACCTACGAAATATAGGTCTAGCATATTGTAAAAATCATTTAGCCTAGTAAAATTTGGAAGTTCAGAATAATGGTATCTAATATTGGATTTCTTAAGTCTGGATTGAACATATTGTCTTCGCCAACCACCAAGCAAGACCTCTACATCTTGATGAGTGCTAGACAAATCTTCAACAAAATCACAAAATACATCTGGGCCTTTTTCAAGTTTGGGAGTCTTTAAGTCAAAGCCCTCAGTATCTCTTTGAAAGCTTCCAATCAAGTATGCTTTTTCTGATATGCCATACTCTTTTCTTAGTTTTTCTTTTTCTTTTGGATACCATATCTTATTATTTATCCAAAATGGAAAACAGTATATTGGCTTGTCAGTAAGATCTTCTATTTGCTTTTTCGTCAACTCGCACGGAACATGATAAGCATCTATAAATTTATCTCTGTCCTTAAAGTCCATTATTTCAGCAGATCGGAATTTGTCTGGTACTATGTGATGAACTGAGGCTATCACTTTCTTATTTGATAATGTTTCCCTACCTACATCCTTCCAGCACCAATCGGCTATTAAATACACTAGATCAGAAGACTTTGCATTGTCTACAGTTACGAATTTGGAGCTAGGATAGTTGTGATGTTCAACCCACTCTTTTACAAACCTATCGACGACCCAATTCTCATTAGGATTTAATAAAAACACTTTCATGAAAACACCTCAAGATATTTTTTAGCAACCTTTTCTATATCGAGATAATCTGCCCTTACAAATGGCTTCTCTTCAGGTAAGGTGAAATTGCTAAAATTTAACTCATGTGGTAAATCATAATCCAAAAGCTCGAAATTGTAAGGTGTTGTTTCTGGAATAATTATTCCATTATCCCTAACGATTTCGCTAGTGCCTCCTGAGTCTGTACATATTACAGGACAACCTTCAGATAGCGCCTCTACAACAACATTTGGACAATGGTCTAGCCAGGCTAAATGAATCATGTAATCTGAATTTCTGTAAACCTTTAAGCACTCTTCGTGACTTACGCTTCCTTTAAATGCAACATTCTCTGTTAGGCTTCGATGCCCAGCCACGACTGCATTCTTTCCAAGAACAGTCATTTTTGCATCGCTCATTGTGTTTCTTATTTTTTGAAAAAGTCGAAGGTTATCTTCTAACCTTTTTTGAGGATGCCAATTTGCACTACATACAAATCTTGGGGTTGAGCTATGGGTGAAAGATGATTCGTATTTTTCAATACCATTGTGAATCACGTGAACATTGTCTCTTTTTCCAAACCATTTTTCAATCATCTGCCTATCGAATTCTGACTGAACGATAACTGCATCAACATGATCGTATGCGTTTTTTATAAATTTGTTGTTTTCTTCAAAATTATCTGGAGAGAACCATATTCCATCAACCCTTAATATTTTTTTAGATTCTGGTGCTGGTCTGTTTCTTGGAGAGATAAAGCACATATAAACATCATATGGTTCTGAGTACTTGCTTATGGTATGACCCATCTTGAGAAACTGTTTGGCAAGCCTACTGCCAAATGAATTTGGTCCAGATGTTGATTCAAAGTCAACATTGTCAAAATATATTTTCATCTATGTCTACCGACTATCGTTTCAATATCTGTACCTTCAACCCATTCGGAATACTCTTTTTTAGAGATGCCTAGATAGTCATACAGTCTTTCTCTTGAACTAAGGTCTCTATACCACATTCTAACGAAATCGTCTATTGATGATGTTTCCTTTTTACCACTTATAACTAATTCTAAATATTTTTTCATAATTCTTTCCACGGTCCTTCTAAGAAATTATTGCAAATTTTACAAATCTTCATAAGGACCCTCCTGCATTATTTTTTCTTGAGGGTACTTTTTCTGTTCTCCGCTCTCATCTTGCGTCACAGACCACCCTAAAGGCTTCGCTATCTCCATAAAACTTACAGGACCAACAGACTCATGAATAAGACTGTCAACATTTTTTTCATAATACAGTCCACTTTCGTGAAAGCAAGAGTTGTATTCTCCAAATCTTTTACTCTCTCGTATGAATGCATACCCTCCTCTTTTATCATCCCAGACTGACAGTGCTAATGGAACATGTGTTCTGTAAGTCTGTCCATTTGGGAATTTTTCCTTGACCTTTCCGTCATACCAGTCTTCTGAACGACCCCAATAGGACTTATCGTGAGGCCAATCTGTGGGATATTCTCCAATATCATAAATTTCTTTTCTGTATATTCCAGTGGTTAGAAAATGCCTATCACTACGCCTCCAATACTTCCTTTGGTCTACTAGGTCTTTTCCAACAAGTCTTGGAGTCATGTCTAGAGTGTTTCTTAGCGTTACCTTCCTAACACCATAAATCTCCAAGCAGTAACAGTCTTCCATATCCCAGAAGTCATCAATGGCTTGAGACAATACTGACTTTGTTGCGATTAGCTGAGAATCGTCTTGCAAAAACATGATAGTCTCATTCTTGCTCATCTCAATCAACTTGTTTCGTGCAATGTACTCATCATTTATCCAATCTCTATCTTTAGAGTCGTAAAAGAACGATGAAACATTTCTCGATTCAAGGTAATCTCTAAGTCCGGGTTCTGTCGAACCCATATCAACAACACATACTTGAACATCGTCACCCTGAATGTCTTCAAGGGATGTAAGTAGAGCTTTTAGGTATTTGAGCCTATTGCAAGATGTTATACAAATACTAAGAGGTTTCACACCGTAAGTGTATCACATTTGATCAATTATTTGAAAATATCTCTTAGCACAGTCTTCCCAAGAAACATTCCATTCAGTATTTTTCAACAAAGTGCTTTCTGACTTGATCAATGTAAGAAGTTCTCCAAAAGTTCCATATACATTATCCATCCCGGCAAATTCGACAGCACCACCTCCGTCTCTATGTACGACGGTTGGCATGTTGCAAGCCATAGCTTCAATGATATGATTTGGACCTGGATCGAAGCGAGAAGCGCTGATATAAATGTCATACCTTCCAAGCTCTTCCCCAAGCTCTTTTCCAAATAGTGGACTGATAACTTTTGTATTTTTGAAACTACCCCTTTCTCTTCCAATGTACGTAAATGTGTAATCTTCATTATCTCCAACCCACCCATCTAAAGTATCGTAAATATCAAAGCCCTTAAATGAGTTATTTGACCAATGATGAGTTACGAGATTTACTTTACCATTATCTATTTTTTGATTCTTAGAAAAATGATTACTATCTACACCGTTATAGACTACGTGCCTTTCTTCTGTCAACCAATCTTTAGAAAAATAGTCTTTCATCCAATTTGATACAAATATAGAAACATCTGTAATTTGTGAGCAGTATCTGAGTTTCTCATCCATATCAGATGTACCCTTTCTAGCATCACACTCATTTATTCTGTGAACTATTTTTGTTTTTGGGCAAAGACTCTTGTAGATCTTAATTTCATTGATTCCTACCCTAAGCTCGTCTGGGTCTGGGTGTATCATCAAGATCGCGTCTATATGCGATTCAAGCTTATGAATAACCTTATATCCATACTTCTCACCATATTCACATATAGCCTTTACGAATAAATTTCCGCCACCATATGGTCCCTCAACAGGTTTTCTATTGAGAAAAAGTGTTTTCATACAGAGAATGTTACTACAGATACAAAGTCTTTTGAATCAAAATTGTTATAAGTCAACTTCATCTCATTCAAGATTGCATCCTTAGTTGAGAAAATAGATGTCTCATACTCTAAAAGGCAAGGTTCAATATTTTCAAACGGAACATATTTTGTACCAATTATTTTTACTGTCCTACTTACTGACTCAGTTTCATAATCTATTACATTAACAATATCTCCAGGAGTGAGAGAAAGGTGCCACTTATCACCCATTCGTATTGTTACGTTCTCGCCACTTCTAAAATGACAGTTAGTATCTTTAAAGTAGATGTTTTTCATATTAATAACTATTCTTTAGTTATGAAGAAATGAACCCTCTATTCCTTAAAAACTCCATTTCTGATTTTTGGAATTTTGCATCATCTGTCTGAAAGGTCTCTGGCTTCATGTCTATAGTGTAATAATACACTTCCTTTGGAAAAAAGACCCTCTTATTTGTCTTGTGAAGAACTGGTAGATATATCGCCTGATCACCAGTCCTCTTGATATATTCACCATCTTCTCCAAAAAAGTTCTCTTCGGCCACATCATTAATTAGGTGCTTTCTAAAAGTTTTAAAATGAGACGAGACCCATGGATGTTTGTATGGATCAGCATTGGAAGGCATTGCGTTAGATATATTCTGAAGCGTGTCACCCCATCTGTGCGCTGTCCATAAAACCTCACATCCAGACTTGTTATAGGCTAGATTGATGTCCTGAAGAGCGCATAAGTCTGTTAGAAAATCGTCTCCATCTAACCGACAAATAATATCATCATCTCGAACAACGTCTTCCCTAATCATAGATAGTACATTTTTCACTTCCCAAAACTTTTCTTTATTTTTATGAACAAAAACTTTTGGATTTTGACCCATCCAATCTTTGATTTCGAACCCATTATGTCGAACAGAAACTTCGTTTTTCACACAATAGTTTACTATTAGTTTATCCGTCTCGTCTGTACTCATGTCATCACGTATTAAGATAATCCAGTTATCATACGTCTGACAAAAAACAGACATTAACATTCTTTCGATTGTGCTTTTCGCATTATAGCACGGAACAACGAATACAAATCTATTCTTCATAGATACCTGAAACAAATTTTGGAAGTGTTCTGGCACATTTTACTGAAGCAGTCTGTTTTCCATCCCACTTACTGTGAAAAACCCATCCACCACATTTTTCAGCCAATTCCTTGGAACGTTCCGTGATCATATCAGAAGTTACATCAGACCAAGCTGAATCAAAAAACATATTGTTTTCAGCAGTGTCTTCTGTCTTCAGGTTATATAATGATTGCCAATGTTTTCCCCAATAATTCTTATAAGTATTAATCTTTCTTTCGATATCCCACCAAGAAAAGTGAGAAACCGTTGGTAGTGCATCCGTGACGTTATCCAGCCAATTTTCATACATTGTCCGTGACTCTTCATCGTCTTGACATCTTCTACGTAGCATCTCAACTTCTGGTGTCATAAACGTCGCACAAGGAATAATCTCCCCTGTTTCACGATGAATGTAGTCGCAACCATCCGTTCCGATTCTTGCATGGTAGTCATCACTACCCTCATTGATTCTCAATTGTTTTGGAATTCCATGTCCAATAAATTTCTTATTCCTTGACAATCTCCACTTCCAAGGGTTTACGTCAACCCGAACCTTATCGAAACCACCCCAGTATTCAATCACGGGTAGAGCCAGAAGATTCATGCTCACAGGGAACTGTGACATTATTTCTATAATCCTTTCGCCGTCAAGCTCATGAACTATCTCATCACTGTCTTGTTGCCAACAAAAATCCATCTGACACTTCTGACGAGCCATGTCTTTCATCAAACCATCCCACACCGCAAATCGTGGATGATCCCAATCTAGATCAGCAGTGAAAACTTTTATTCGATCGTCTTCCTTCGCCATTTCATGAAGCCGCTCTAAAGTTCCGTCCGAGCTGCCGCCGTCCATAACAATAACTTCATCAGAAAATGAAAGCATTGAATTGATACAAGCTTCATAAGGATATTGCTGATCTATACAATTTCTTGTTGTTGTATAACCAGACATCGTTGGCCTATAGTTCATAAGAGATTTTATTCCATTCCAAAACCACTCTGGGGCAGCATAAAGATATTGTTCTATCTGGGTTATTTCACTGTCTTCTTCTGTGTGTTTTGGATTAAACCACTCCTCATCCTTGTGTTCAACAAAGTCGTTCAAAACAAGCTTGCACCCTAAAAGTTTTGCCTCAATTACCATTCTTGGGCATGTGTCTTTTCCTTTTGGTAAATACACAAAACCTTCTGCTAATGCGAACTTTCTAAGTACGTCATGATAGGGAATATTCCACACAACTTCATAATCTAAACCATTGTCTTTGCAGTACTGTTCAGATTCCTCATACCCCTTAACCCAACTCTTAGATCCCAGTACGATCCACCCTTTTCTATCCATATTCTCCGTTCTTTCACGAAGTGCTTTGATTTCAGCAAGTGTTCTTTTTCCAAAAATAGAAGAAAGAACGGTATTCTTCATATGTTCATTACTTAAGAATGGAAATAGGTTGTGGTAGTGATCCATCTGGCTTTCACCCATCCACCAAAGATGCTGGGATCCTCGATAGAATCCTGCAACCAACTTACCATGCTGAGTTTCGTGACAATCGCAATCTGCTCCTGATAGTTCTTTATGCTTTTCAGGACTTCTGTACTTACAGTACTTGTAATCGTATTCAACAATTGAGTATTTCATATTAGCTACAATTGCTGGGATTATGTTTAGGTCTAATTGTGAGAAGTTCCCAAAGATCCAAAACTTACTTTGACCTTCTTTTAGAAGTTCCATTGTTACATCTTTAGAATGCAGCTTCATAACTTCAAATGGAGAGCTTTGTATTAGTGCTTCACTTGTTAATTCTGCTCCTCCAACATAATCTTCAACAAACATGTCAGAAACCCAGATAATTTTTACCTCTTCTGATATGGCTGGTCCGAATATAGTATTTTGTGTAAAATCCATTAAGTATAATTTAGTAAATTTAATTCATATGTAAATTAAATTAAGACCTTAATTTAACAAGAATTTAACTCCTATTAAATTAAGATCTAATTTAAAATTACTTAAGTTAAATTAAATTTAATTAATTTAAGGGTAATACAGAGGATCCTATTTGTATCAATTTATAATTAATTTAATTATATTTAAAGAATATCTGCTGCAATTGTAGCTAATTCAGATCTCTTTCCCTTTGTTAATATAATATGCCCAGCAATTGAAAGATCTTTAAATTTACCAACAACCTCAGATAAGCCATTAGAGAAGATATCTAAGAACTTATTGTCAATTTGTTCGATATCACCCGTTAATACAATTTTAGATCCTTCAGCAGCTCGTGTTAAAATTGTTTTCAAATGTTCTTTAGAAATATTCTGACACTCATCAACAATAATAAAGGATTTAGGAATAGATCGTCCACGAATGTAGCTCATTGCTTCTACAACGATTGTTCCTAAATCAAATTGTATGTCGACATTTCTTTTGTTTCCACCAAAAAGTACAATTAAATTATCAATAATTGGCTGTGTCCAAGGAGCCATTTTTTCTTGAATCGTTCCTGGTAAGTAACCAATGTCATTACCAACAGTAACGATAGGTCTAAGAATTATGATCTTGTCATAAATTTTTTCATTAATAGTTTGTTGAATCCCAGCTGCTGTAGCAAGAAACGTTTTTCCACATCCGGCCTTTCCAACAAGACTGACCAATTTAACGTCCTCATCCATGAGTAAGTTGGTTGCAAATATCTGCTCTGAGTTTGCAGGTCTGATTCCCCAAGGTGATTCTTTTTCAACTAGTTCAAGAACAGTCTCATCCATTGACATTTTAACCCTACACAATGTGTTGGAATTTAAAATAATCATCTGATTTGGATAAAAGTCATATGCCGAGGTGATAGTATTAGGCAAAGTTACTTTCTTAATACTATAAAGTTCATTAACTAAATCGCTGTCTAGTTCAAGAGAACCCGTTCCTGAAAGAACATCTTTTTGACCCCTATGCTTAAAAGAATCAGAGGAAATACCCAACCCAGAAGCAATCATCCTGAGACCAATATCATTGCTAAGGATGATTGCGGAGCAATCTTTTGCACAGGATATAATTTTCAGATCATTGGTTTCGGCATTTGGATCGCCATAAACAACCTTTATCGTTTGACCAGACTCTGCTACAGAGATTCCGCTCATAAGATTTCCATTCTTGGAAACATTGTCAAGGAATCTCACAGACTCTCTAGCATTTCTCCCTATGCGCCCTTCGTTATGACGTTTTCCGTCAAGCTCCTTAAGTACGCAAAAGGGAATAATGATCTCAACTTTTCCAAGTATTTCAAATACTTTAGGGTTGTCGAGTAGGACACTTGTATCCAGGCAATATGTTTTCAAATTTTAGTATGCTCCATCTGGTTTAAGGACAAAATAATGAAAAAGAAATATCCATTAACTGTTATTCAAAATGATACGTGCTTTGCAGCACATGAAAGACTTAACTTATCTTGCAAGAAGGAATCGTGCAGATGCTGGTTTGATAACCTAGATTCAAAAAACTGTGTAAACATTACTGCAAAGAAAGGTCCTGAAAAACAAGAAAGAATTGGTGACTATTTTGGTCTGACTAGAATGAGAGTCTGCCAGATAGAAAAAACTATTCTAAAAAATATTAGAAAAGATAACGATTTGGGAACGCTTATTTAGAAGATTTGCTTTTCTTTGCCTTTTTAGGCTTAGGTTCTACTTTTGCGTCTTCAACGACTTTTTCGACCTTCTTAGCCTCTTCGACAACTGGCTCAGAGACCACATCATCCTCATCTTCATCGTCAAGATCGTCTCGACTATCTAGCTCAACGTCTAGCTCATCTTCAGAAGGGCTAGGATCATTTTTAGATAGCTCGGGAGCCACTTCTGGCTGAACTGTTGGGGAACCATCTGCGTCGGCTATAGACTTTAGTGTGTGAGCCTCGGTGTGGCTTAGGTTCTTCTCTGATAATACTCTGTTGATTGTTCTTCGTGTCATAGTGTGCTTTCGCCTCTGTCTATAAATATTACACTAAAAATAAAAAAAGGCGTATAATAATAATACGCCTTTTTCAAGTAATAAGAGTAGGATAACGCTATTTAGCTACTATCCTTCTTTTTTTTGTTCATTTCCTTCATAGCCTGAATACCATTCCCATTAGCATTCCCATGAGGAGGCTTTTTTGCCCTTATTTCTTTTTGTTTCTTTATGCTACCATGAATAATGTTTTTAATTAATTCCTGTGCATAATACAGTCCTTTCCTAGAGTTTATACCAGAACGCTTTGTTCCTTTTGTCAAGGTCTTTTTAAGATCTTTATCTATAGATTCCAATAGAACAAATAGCTCTTTCCAAGCATCTATTACTTCAAAATCTGGTGGTAGTTTTTTTTGTTTCATAAGTCCATATGTAGGCTTTTCCTAAAATATTTTGGAAACATTCGAATATTTCGACTATAAAGCCCTTCAAAAGAGTCGTCTAAGATATATGTTACTGCATAATCCTCAGCTGTTCTAATACTTCTTCCTCTTGCCTGAATTAAAGACTTAACAGCCTGGTAAGCATACCAGTAACGATACTTTTCCATTCTACTCTTAACTAGCCTATCACCAAGGTAGGGCCAGTTAATTTTGCAAACAATTTGAAAACGACTTAGATCATCCTTTAAGTCAAGACCCTCTGTAGACGATGGAGAAACCAATACTGTTGGCTTCTTTGACTTCATATGTTTTTCAATAATCTCTTCTCGATCATCTGAAGAGTGGAAAAGTAATCTCTTGTCATTAAGATTTTCCTCTATATATTTCGCAATCTTAAATGTTCTTGTATGAATTACTCCTTTTTCTTTAGAATGATCTGCCAAAACTGCTTTTATAGCATTTAGCATGTCTGGTAATGTATCGTCGATGTTAGTTGCGGACATGCTACCAACAGGGAAGTATATAACAGGAGTATTTTCAATTGGAAATGGTGAATCTATAGAGATAAACTCTGCATCTTTCAGTGGTATACCAACTGACTCACAATAAGCTTCTTTATTTAAAATCGTAGCAGAAAGCAAGAGGACCTTTTCCCCAAATTTGAACAGGTACTCTTCTGCATACATTCCTATATCAATAGGCTTGAATTCCAATTTTCTCCCACTCTTATTCCAAGATGGAATAAAGTTGAAGATCCAATTTTCAGAATCATACAACATCAAAAACTTTTCAATTTTTGATTTGTGCATATTTAGTCTATCCTGATTTGTGGATATTCTTTTTGCCTCATCTGAATCTTCCTGTCCGGCTTCTTGTAATTCCTTAATTTCCTTTTCAAGTTCCGCAATAGAGTCACATAAGGCAGGCTTATATGTGTCCTTTACCCATAAGAACGCACTTTCTTGATCTGTCATATCTAAGGGCATCTCGATTTCCAATATGGCTGAAGCGAACTTTTCACTTACGACAATTTCAATAAATTTACTTAGTTCATCTTCAATCGTGTGACATTCGTCTATGACTAAAAATTGCCTTGGCTGAATAAGCCCAACATAGGCAGTCTCTGTTAGGAAATATGGAAAGTTTGTAATGCTTAAATGTGAAGAAATAAAATCTCTTTTTGTTTTTTTGTACTTACAGTTAAATGAGCAGCTTTTATAAAATTTACTATCCTTATCTGCCTCTTTTAACAGTTGTAAACTTTCAGAGCACTTATTATTTTTGAAAAAATTGCAACCATAGTTTGAAGAAGACTTTATAGAAACAATCTTCCCCCTTGGTGGACCAAAGTCTTTTACGTACTGATCTTGAAGTATTTTTTGAGTTGTCAAAAACCAACTGCCTTTAGAGTATGTCTCTGCTGGCTTATGGTGATTTACCATATATTGAGACACAGCAACCCCCAATGGAGATTTTCCACACCCTGTCCCCATCTCTAAAATAACAAACTTCTTTCCTTTATTTATAAAAGCATCAAGAGCAAAATCTATACCCTCTTCTTGCTCTTTTCGAATTTTTGGAAAGGGAAAATATTTTTTATAGTCAAACTTCATGTACCTACTTTCTTTCTTTTACGTGATTTAAAAGAACTTAATTTTTTGTCAGCAATTCCAAGCTCAATTGCTCGATCTGCCGACATATAAACATCTGTCTTACTTTTCAGTAAATCTTCGATGTTTTTTACTGTCATTTTTGAGTTTTCTGCTAGAAGATCGTTACAAAGAGCTTCTAGCCTCTTTGTCTCTGCTAGCTCGCACTCGATATCGAAGATATTACCATCAACTGAGTTTGCAGTCAAGTGATACATGATACTGGCATTTTTGCCAACCTTCCGACACGTTCCAGCAGCCAAAAGCAACACACCAGCAGACATGATCTTTCCGACCCCAACTGTGTCTACAGGAATCTTGAATGACTGAACATACTTCATGGCATCATATAACGCAAACATGTCATAAACACTGCCGCCAAAAGTATTAATAATGATAGTGATTGGTTTTTTGGAACCAGTATCTTTAGCAGCCAAATTGAATAGCTGGGATATTGCTGTCGTTATAGGATTTTCGTCAACATCTGTTAAGAAAATAATTCTCTCTGACTCATCTTCCTGCGTTGCGTCATCCTTTTTCATTTAGACCTCTAACAAAGACTCTTCTGTAGATATGAGCGTTGCCCCATCCATCATTTCTTTAGTTAATTCTACAAACTTTATCATATTCTCTCTATTCTCAAGATTCAAAGAAAGATCGTGGATTATGTAATAGAGCTGTTTTTGGGAAACTCCAAACTCTAATATCTCTCTAACAATCTCTCTTGCTTCTTGAGACTCTATCATTACGTCTGAATTTTCGGATATACCATACGGTCTAATGCCCATGGTCGTATTATACTAAAATTTATCAGATTATTATCCAACATAATTATTTCTATCGAAAGAATCGATCTTAACAAGGGTCGGACCCTTGACCACCATCATCTTTCCATGAATGCTTCCCTCAACCTCTTCTTGGCTCAAAACGATGAACGAGCCCCAACGCTCCTCTTCTATGATGAATTCGACCTCCTCCCAGACTGAAACATCACAATTGTGTTGTTCCAATAGTCCAACAAAAATTTCTGGCAATCCATACTTCATATCATCTATAGTTCTAGAACTCTTAATGTTTTCCTTTCTAGTAATTTCTGAAACCCCTATTTCAACAACTTTGTGCACAATACCACAGTTATTACAGACTACAATCTTACTGATAACCTTGTTGTTTTCATCTATTATAGAGAATACTGGAAATTTATGCCATATTGGGTTTTTTAACTTTGTATACTGAGGGAGTATGCAATTGCACCCAATTAGGTGTCTGAGCCCAGTCTTTACTGTCGGGAAGCTGTATTCCTCAACGAAATCATCATCCTTATTCTTTTCGATTTTTTTCCTATTCTTTCTTGCCATGTATATAATTAGGTATATAGAGATTTTACGTCATGAAAACTATTACGCTAAAAGAAAATCATAACCGAAAAGTGCTTGAAGAGCAACTGTCAGAAGAAGATGTCTCAAGCTTGCTTGGGTATTTGGGAAAAATTGACAATTTGATGGCAGACATAGATGTTCCCGAAATCGACTCAAAAATTGATGATGCGAGAGAGTTTCTTAGCCAAGTTGAGGCCGGACAGAGAAAGACTGGTATCTTTAGTAAGAATAGAAGAGAAGCTAAGAAAAAAATGCAAGTTGTGCAAAACGTAACAATTCAGGTAGGAAATCTTCTTCAAAATATGAGAAAAATCGTTACTCTTACATCTAAAAATCTTGCGTCAGAACTTCAGAAAGGTGGATATGATGATGGTGACAATGTTTCTGATGTACTAAACCGTATTAGTCCTAGCATCAGCCAAAGAATGGAGCTGCACATCAAGGCAAATCTTAGCCCGAAATGGTTAAGGGGAAAGCCATCTGTCGATGCAGGAACCGCAGCTAGTCAAATAATGGCCTTACCATTCAGAACCTTCATGAAGCTTGTTCAGAAATCCTCAGCAAATAACTGGAAAGTTCCACAATCTGACAGTTCTGAAAAAGACGCCAAAGAAAATTCTGTTCACGATAAGGTTCTAAAAAGTCTTGGAATTGAGCCTGGTGAAGGAGGGCAAAAGAATCTTGGTCAAGCAATTAATCTACTAAAAAAGAACAAGCCTATGTCTAAAGGGTTTGTTGACGTATTGGACACACTTAAGGGTATTCTTGGACGAGATTTTGATCCAAAGGATCTACAAGCTGTCTATAAGGCACTTAAGTAATATCTGACATTATTGCAATCTCTGTAAATGCTAGAGATTTTGCCAAAGATATTCCATGATGAACAGCAGATAGTAAAGATATTGTTGGTCTCATTTTACAATATTCTTTAAACTCTGAGATTGTTGTACTTGGATCTACAATTCCCTTATCTAAAATACCTTTTACTAATCGAAGAGAGAAGTCTGTAGCTTCTAGCTCCTTGATAGCTTCTTGCTTTGTTTTGCTTCCAACCTTTAGGTGAATGGTGTGAGAGCATAGAGCCTTGATTCTCTTGCTGATAAGCTCTCCCTTTTCCTGTGATGACTCTTCTCTTCTTTTGCACAAGTCTGTCACATGATTGTTTACAGAGCTAACAAAGCTAGAATCGATTATGTTCAATTTTTCCTTAGTGCAAATTACCTGATCTATAATTGGAAAATCTTCATATACCATATTTGTTACAATATCGCCTTTCATTGTAGAACAAATATGACCTCCACAAACAATGGCAATATCTGATACTAGATTGATTGATTCAACCTCAAACGGAACCCTAATTGGACAAACATCCAATTTTTTGTTTGCCATTATGGTTGCAATTACCTCTTCTCCATAACCTCTAGCAACTAAGAGTAAAGGACAATTGTCATCATATGCTTTTGAGAAAATATTGTGAATCTCTGACTCCCTTTCTATAACACCATCAACAACAAATACTCGAACAGACTTCCTTTCCCACCGACCACCGTCTTCTGAACTAAATACCGGATATGTTGATACATCAAAATTGTAACCAGAAACAAGCTCTACAGAATACCCCTTATGAGAATGGGACGGAATAATATTTCCCTCAAGCCCAGACAGTTGGACTGCTTCAATTACCATGTCTGATATCCTCTTGTTTTTGCTGACAGACGAAACCAGCTTTACAATATCTTCCCATTTCGGACTAAGCTTATTTTTTTGAAGCTCTTTTTTAAAGTCATCATATCCAACATTTAGAGCTTTTTCAATTTGAATATGACTTTTTCCACCCTCTAACAATAAGAAGATATTCCTTATTGTTTTTAGAAAAAATGACAAAAACAAGTCTGTACTGTCAGGTCCTAACATCTCAGATCTGTAAGTTGCATCTAATATCTGTCCCTTTATAAGTCTCTCTAATGAGTTTCCGTTTTGTGTTTGCCTCAAATAAGTAAGAAGCCTTTCAGAAACGAAGACTTCATCATTATTTTGGTAAATGATTGATTCAACTTTTGTCAACTTTTCAATCTCGTTCAATACACTCTTTAGTGTATTGAGGTACTCTTTTTTCGAGATCGTTTTCGTATAATCAAACATATTTAGATTTTATCACATTTTTAATCTTTACAACAATGTCATAGGTCCTAAACATGAAATAAAGAGGAAATATATAAAACCAGAAATAGGCTGAGTTGATCTTCATACGCTTGTATGACGGGGGACAACGATATTCTTAACAATATCGTCATAACTATTGTTTACGTCTATATGGTCAAGATTATATCCACGAGAACTAAGAAGGCTGACTCGATCTCTAATCATTCCATCAAGAGTACCTTGATCAACGAAACCATCTTCAGAAGTGTAACCAATTGGATCATTAATGAAAAAATTTCTACTATTAACTAAAATGTTTATTGTAGTCTCTCTATCGTTATGATAGATTGGATCTTCATCTGAACAAAGTTCCTCCAATGTATCCCTAATGTCATATAGTGTTCTTTGTGTCATATTTTCCTAATAATATTTTCTGCGTTCATAAATGAAAGTTCTTTAGAAGAGACGGGTTTTGTCAATTTTAAAAAGACCTTGTTTCCATCGTCATCTATTCTTGAAATTACAGAATTCCACTCAACGATTTTGTCGTTTTTCTTCTTATATGGAAATACATCTATTTTATACCTCATCTTTATCTGTATCTCTAAAAAGGTTGGATGGTATTACTATTTCGACGTGTGGCGCGGGATAGTAATAATCATCAGGCAATTCACCATATGACTCTATCTCTTCAGAATGCTCGAAACATCTCCCATGCCGACTACACTTGAAAGAAAGGTTCTTGAAGAAGTTTTTTATCATTTCTTATCTGATCTCCAACCACGAAAGGTTGGAAATCTAAGAGAGCCGTCAGGTGTCTCTTCTTGATATCGAACTTCAGCAATCATTCCTCTAAAATTGCTACGGTCATCCCAAATCATTTTACGTTCCTCATCGCTAAACCCAGAACCAACGTTTACTAATACGCCCTTATTCTTTACAACGATTGCACCCAACGATCCAGAATACTTTCCGTCACCTTCTTCGAATCTAACAACCTCTAGATCTGCATCGAAAAATGCTTTCAACTTAGTGACATTGAATCCTCTTCCAAACTTATACTTGGTATGAAGTGTCTTAATCATTACCCCTTCATAACCTTGTGAGACATAAATGTCGTGCATGGTCTTTACTTTGTCTGGAGATACAATATCTCTTTTTACCACTCTAAGAAATCTACTCTGGGATTCTAAAGACATGTCTTCTAGGCGTTCTCTTGTCTCTTGACAAGTTAGTGTTGATTTTTGACTGATCCAGTCTTCATACGGCATCCAATCAAAAATGTGGTAAAAATGATCGGAAGTATCCGCGCCAGTTTTCTTTCTAAATTGAGAGACGGTTTGGGTAAAGTCTGAACCCATCAGCTCTCCATCAAAAACAATTTCCTTTGGAATTCTACCAGAGATAGTCAAATTTCCAATATCTCTAATGATTGTGTCTCGATAGTTGTCAGATATGCTTTTGCCGTTTCTAGAATAAAGAGTCGTAACCCCATTTTTGGAAACAGCAATGCATCGAACACCATCAAGCTTTGGTTCAGTTGCGACCAAGGATTCTTTAGAAACTCTTTTTTCTTCAAAAACCTTCGCAAGCTGAACCTTAAAGGTTGGAATCATGTCACCATAGACTTTGTTTGCCGTATTGGCGGTCATACCAATATTTAGATGCTTCTTTAGTACCCTTAGCATCCATTCAGCTCGGTCCTTATCAACCGTTTCTAAAAAAGAGACAACCTCTTTGATGGCAGCATTACCAGTAACCTCTCGCTCCTCAAGTCTGTCTAGAACAAGAAAGAACCCCTCCCAGACTTGATCGTCTACTGACTCACTATCTGGAAGGAACTTTTTAATTTTCGGGACCTTAGCCAAATGGTATTGCCTATATGGATTATAGGTATAATCAAGAGCTAGTCGAATAAGCGGAGAATCATTCTTTTTTAGAATCTCTTCTTTCTCACTTCTTTTTGAGGTTGAATTTACTTCTTGAAAAATCTCGTGTAATTGCATGGTGAATTTAGTCGGGGAATGCACTAATGTTAATATATCATGCATTCCCCTGGGCTAACTATCCTGGTCTAGTAGTAGCTTGTTGTTACTCTAGCACATTCAGGGCTCGATGTCAATCATATCTTGTCAAGACGACAGCTTCTGACCGAATCGGTCTTGCCATGATCCATTTGTCGCTATTCTCTTCTAAGAAATCATCAATAGCATTTTTGACACCCTTTTTTTGTGTGTCTTTAAACTCTGTTCCCAACTCTAGATCGTTATGAGTGTCTCTTGTTGAATAGTACAAGTCTCTTTCTGACCATCTTCCTTCATAGTCATCACAAATAACATGTCCACCTGGAGCTAAAAGATTGTCAATATGTTTCAGCTCTTCAAAAACGGTATGATAATTGTGATCTCCATCAATTAAGATTAGATCGAACTTATCTTCGCACTTAGGAAGCCAAGATAAAGAATTCTCTTTCAAATAAGATATATTTTGATCTTTGAGCATTAGGCATTGACCTAGAATGGCACAAAGATTTTCATCTCTTCGAATATCCAGTCCAACATATTTATATGGACCTCTAGTTACGCTAAAGTAATTCATTATTGGCAAAAGAGTTTGCCCAACATCAACACCAATTTCTAAAATACTAGGGTTTGGGTTTTTTGCAAAAACATTTTCTCTTATCCAAGGCGTGTAAACATGATATGGCATAAGCAATAGTATCAAACTTTTTGACTTATTTTATTTTTTTGTGTCCTTGGAAGGATTCGAACCCTCAAGATAAGATTTAGAAGATCTTTCTGCACTCCAATGCGCAAAGACGTGTTAAGAATGTGTTATTCTATTTGTTTTTTACAGGTGACGACAATGTAGGAATAGATGTAGGAATAACTGACTTGACCGAATTTCCTGTAAATGTAACCCAAACTATAGGAATCATCAACCCTAATATTATAGCAATGACAGTCCAAACTATTTTATCTGACCACTTTTTATTGCTCATTCTGATAATATAATCATCTGTTAGTGGCTTCATAGACTTGGTTAGGTTCTCAACGTTAGTTCTAAGCTCACCATCTCTTACTTCGTGCTCTGCCATCCACTCTTCAAGTCTATTCGTTTGACTCTCAGTTTGTCGAATCCTTGCATAAATGCCCTTATCTGGATGTTGCAAGGAATTACTAACATTCTTTACGTCATCACTGCATTCTTTTAATTTTTCACCAAACTGATCAAGCTTTTGATTAATCAAGTCAAACTGTCCCATGCCTTAAATATAGAATGGCATTACTTATCCTCGATCTCCACCATCGAAAATCTGGATTCTATCTCTCATAGAGGCTGGAAAGTCTTTCTTCAGTCGTTTTTCAATAAAATTTCTGGAATATTTCATAGATCTATGGCAAAGAATTAGGTTGTCTCCTTCAAATTTTTCACAATGAGAAATCATTTCCTTGTAATGAGTATGTCCGTATCTTCTACATCTATCGATAGTAGAATCGTCATCTGACCAGATCGTTACTTCATGAACAAGTGTTCTCGCTTTTCTTGCTCTTTCTTCAGATAATAAAAACTCAATTTTAGTATCACCAGGAACTGTTAGTAATGTCTCAGTCTTTGGATCCGTTACTTCAACACCCTTTTTCTTCAATGCTCCAATGTCAGCACCTTTAAGGCCAAGAAATTCTTTCTTTAATTTGTTAGTTGTTCGATCTACAGACCATCCCATAGAATCTATTCTGTGAAACGTCTCGACGCCATGTACTGTCAATCCCTGTTTTAATGTGATGCTATCACCCACCTTTTTACCCAAAACATTAGCTGGAAATGGCGGACCATGACCTCCATTAATCTTCCACCAAAGATGAAAGATACTTTTCAAGTCTTCCGATATGGATTTTGGGACGTATATGTTTATTGGAGGAAGTTTTTGCAAACTTCTTCTAGCTACAATGTTCGTTATTGCTCCGATGTGATCGGGGTGTCCGTGAGTAACGAATACATGATCGTACCTTAGACATGTCGGTATAACAGTTCCTGCATCGAACATTGCTCCAATTTCAGGGCAGCCAAACGATGTTCTGATTCCACCTTGTGCAAACCCCTCAAGAGTTAGTCCTGATAATTTTAATGTTTCCATATTATTTACCTAAGTGCTTTCTCACTGCTTCGTCTCGAATCGTTTCTGCTTCTGAATTTGTAAACATAAGATCGCAAACTTTACATTCAAATACTTCAACCTTGACTTCCAATAAAGTTTTAGATGCTCCATAGGGAAATGATTGAGACCTAGTAACTGGCCCTATAGTCGTCCCACCACAAGAAACGCAAATTTGATGACTCATATTACTCCTTAATCATAATGTATCATGATTGATGCTAGATGTCAACGATTCTATTTTGTATCCCCAACAGGACTTGAACCTGTATTGATCGCTTAGGAGGCGATTGTTCTATCCATTGAACTATGAGGATGTGTCTCCTTAGAACTTCTCGCCACTCTTATTGTCCCATGAGGTTATAACAAAAGTGCTATTGAGGACAAGGGTGAAAAGTGCAATGATAAACATCATTGCTGCACCCAAATCATCTAGAATAAATACATTTGCCACTAATATGGCGGGTACGCCAATACCCATCATGATATGAAATATGACTCTACCGTTCATGATATCGCCTTCTTATCAATCATCATGTCAATGTTTGCAATGATACAAATGGTATGAACAATAAAGTTGAGTGCTATTGAGTTGGGCTTAACAATTGTTTCATGAACATCTACGAGCATGTAGATACAATCCCAGTTCTTCTTTTTAGCTTTAATAAAAGCTCTTTCTATAGCTTTACATATTCCACTAGTTGCTAATTTCATAAA